>ENA-OWPB01001400-OWPB01001400.1-human-gut-metagenome-genome-assembly--contig:-NODE-1400-length-22124-cov-5.111695_pt1 | contig 22124 bp, 16 predicted proteins | sample MGYA00248260_ERZ651838 | MGnify/ENA primary metagenome ERZ651838 (study PRJEB26924, sample SAMEA4378304) | human gut metagenome | biome: human gut; feature: human-associated habitat; material: faeces...
ACTGCTTTTTAATAAAAATAAAACTGCGCCACAGCCTTGGCAGGCCATCGCGCAGTGATTTTGTTCAATGGTAATTTGTATTTTGCATTTCCATTAATAACATTAACAATCAAATCAAGATTTTCTTCATCAATAACTAATGGTGTGCGCAACACTTCAAGATTACCGTCTTTCGTAATATAACCTCGATCAATTAACATCGAAATAAAAAAGGTGTAAAAAATTTTGTATCAACATTTAATGCCTCTTCAATATAACTACGATCCAATCTCACTGCCATTTTCATTTCTGAAAAATTCATAATATAATCCGTATCCCATACAGCTCCATCTGACTCTCTCTTTTCAAATCGAACCGCAATTATATTTTTATTTCGGTATTCTTGAATCTCTAAACATTTATTCTCATCTTCATAGCGAACATTTCTTTCACCATTCCATTCAATGTCTGATATGATACTTTCCGGATGACCTTTCTAATTCCACTCAATTACTAAATTTATAAAATCACTTTTTGTCAGTTTCTTGTCAATTTCAAGGATAGTTGAAAATAATAACATTCTTTTCCCTCTTTTATCTATAGTAAAATAAAATTTAGTTGTTGCCATGTCGAGAAACTGCTATTACAGTCCCCGTATTAAATAAAATCACAGCATTATGCTCTTTTACGATATTCTCTCAAATTGTTAATCCTGTCGTTTGCTATTTTTTCTTCTTGTTCGATATCCGAATTCTCTAAAATCTTCACAACACAAACTTCTCTATTTTTTCGGTATCTCCACATGTCCCATTTTTCAGAAAAATACGGATATAACTTGTTAGCGGTAAAGCGCTTCAATGTTGGTACTGCAATTGAAAATGTTAAAGTACCTACCACATCACCTAAGAATTTTGCCCTTTCTATTTTTAGCACCTCCAAAAATTCATCCTAAATTATTCACGGCAATATCGTGAATAATTTAAGTTTATCTATATTTTTTTCTGTTTTATACTTATTCTTGAACATCATCTGTAGTTTCACTAATAATATATCTTGGTCTTGCCTTTGTTTCCAAATATATTTTCCCAATATATTCCCCAATAACACCAAGCGAAAGTAACTGAATCCCTCCGAGAAACGCTACTATGCAAACCATACTTGCCCAGCCAGCAACCGTATTTCCCATAACCTGCATAATAATTGCCCATATAATAGCACAAAATCCAAGACATGAAATAATTGTTCCAGCTGCTGTAATCATTCGGATAGGTTTAATGCTCAAACTGGTAATACCATCAAATGCAAGTGCCAACATTTTTTTCAACGGATAATGACTTTCACCCGCAATTCGTTCATGCCGTTCATAATATACTGAAGTACTGTTAAAACCAACTAACGGAATCAATCCACGTAAGAAGATATTTACTTCTTTAAAATCAGAAAATGCATCTAATACTTTTGAAGAAATCAGTCTGTAATCTGCATGATTAAATACAACTTCTGCTCCCATCCAATTTAACAAATGATAAAAAGATTCTGCTGTAAATCGCTTAAAAAATGTGTCTGTTTCTCTCTTGCTTCGTACTCCGTAAACAACTTCAGCCCCTGCCATATATGCATCTACCATCGCATCCATTGCATTAATATCATCCTGTCCATCGCAATCAATCGAAATTGTAATATCCGCTGCTTCTTTAGCTGTCATCAATCCAGCCAGAACAGCATTTTGGTGTCCACGATTTCTGCTCTGTGCAATCCCTTTATAATGATATTCTTCCTTTGATAATTTTTTAATTAATTCCCATGTACCATCTTTGCTTCCATCATTAACAAATAAAATACGGCTTTCATCAAGAATCTTTCCTTCATTGACTAACTGATGAATTTTTTCCAAAAAAAGCGGCGCTGTAATAGGTAACACTTCTTCTTCATTGTAGCAAGGAATAACAATATATAAAATTGGTACTTTTCTCATTATTTTTATCCTTTCAATCTTACTGTAATTACTCAACTATTCTAACACTTTGAGGTATATTTTACAATCTTCTGCTGATACCCTAAAAATAAATTTTTATACTTTTTAGTTCAATTATCTAGAAAAACCCTTTGAAATCCCGATTTTCACCAAGATTCCAAAGAGCTTCTTCATTTTTCACCTTTTACAATATGTACTTACTTTTCAAGCTGGTTCATTAATTTAATAATCCCCTGGCCATACTCTACTCCCGTTGCCCAACCAGCGCCTATCGGATTTTCATGGGTGCCAAGCCATTCCACGTATTTTGCTGAGCCTTTGTTTACTAAACGAAATCTAGGATCAACACATGTATATTTTAAATCTTTCTCCGTTAAACCTGAAACTGCATATGCTTTAAGATGCTGAATCTGAGCTCTGACGCCCATTCTTACACCATTCTCTCCATATTTACTAAAATCAGCTCCGGAAGCTCCGTTATCAATAGCTCCTAAACCAGCGAAATTGAACTGTTCTATTTTCACCTGTCCGCCAAATTGTAACCATCCTGTTTCCTTCATACTCTGGCACCATGCAACCGCTGGATCTACACCTTCCGCTGTTGCTTCTTCATAATAAATACTGGCAAATTTTTCTATACTTTCCGCTCCACCTTTTTTTAATTTTTCAGTTGGATACGTTTCGCCTGTATTTTTATAAAACTGTACCATCTGCGTCACATTTGTGGTAGATGTATTTACAATCAGATGGCTTGCTTCTTGCTGTTTTTCTACTCTTTTACCTGTATTATCATAATAATGTCCATTTATGGTAGTATTTTTTACCATTGCACCTGTCACAGCATCAAAATAATAATAGTAATTTCCTATTTTCTGTTCTTTATAGAGCATTTTTCCATCCGTTCCATAATATACAGTTTTTCCCGGCAAATTATAGAATCCCGTCGCCATCTTTCCAGTTATCGTATCAAAATAGTACCATGCATCACTGATCTTCTGTTCTCCATACTGCATGACACCACTTCCATTATAGTACACAGTCTTTCCTGGTAACTGGACGAATCCCTTCTGCATGACTCCATTCTTATCAAAATAATACCATCTTCCGTTTTCACAATATTCGCCGATCTTACTTTGTCCATTACTTTGATAATACCTTGTTTTTCCGTTTACTGTCTTCCATCCAGAATACATGCTTCCAAATACTGTATCAAAATAATAATAGTAATTCCCTATTTTTTGTTCTCCATAAAGCATTTTTCCGTTGCTTCCGTAATATACCCACTTTTCAGGTAACTCACAAAAGCCAGTTGCCATCTTTCCGGTTATCATATCAAAATAGTACCATGCATCATTTATCTTCTGTTCTCCATACTCCATGACTCCGTTTTCATTATAGTATACAGTCTTTTCTGGCAAATCAACAAATCCGGTCTGCATAATTCCATTCTTGTCAAAATAATACCATTTATCATCAATCTTGTACTCTCCTATTGTACAACATCCATTTTCCTGGTAATATCTTGATTTTTTATTAACTGTTTTCCATCCTACATACATACTTCCAAATGTAGGATCAAAATAATAGTAACAATTGCCTATTTTCTGTTCTCCATAAAGCATCTTCCCATCTGCTCCATAGTAAACTACTTTTCCTGGTAAATCATAAAATCCTGTAATCATTTTACCAGTAGAAGTATCAAAACAATACCATGCATCATTTATCTTTTGTTCTCCGAAACGTTTCTTTCCGTCGGTTCCGTAGTAGTATATTTTTCCCGAAAGATTATAGAAACCAGTTACTCTCGCACCCGTAATTGTATCAAAACAATACCAGGCATTATTTATCTTCTGTTCTCCATAGCGCATTTGCCCATCTGATCCATAATAGACCGTCTTACCCGGTAAATTGTAGAACCCAGTAATTCTTGCACCCGTAATTGTATCGAAATAATACCATGCATTATTTATCTTCTGTTCTCCATAAAGCATCTGTCCATCTGAATTATAATAAACCGTCTTACTTCCCAGATTCACAAATCCAGTCTGCATTACTCCATTTCCATCAAAATAATACCAGTGACCACCAATTTGTCTTTCTCCTGTCACTCTCTGATTATTCACATAGCAATATTTCTTTCCATTTACGGTTTTCCATTCTACTTTTTCTTTCGATAATCCAAGATAATTTGCAATTCCAGTCGCATCCGCAACACCTAATCTTTTTAGTCCAGCCTCTGTATTTAAGACATTATTCACATCACCACTATTCGTGATAAACGCATGTTCAACAATAATACCAGGAATTCCATTGTACTTATTAGCGACCTGTACTGTAAACCAATCTTCAAGTGAACCATCTGGATACTTGTACTCCGGCTCTGTTCCTGTCTTATAATACAGTCCTCTGTTATACAAACCAAGTGAAGTCAGTTCACTCAAAATCTTTGACGCAAGCTCTCTTCCCTGTGCACCTACATCTGATTTCCAGTTATAGTTTGGAATAATAACTTCTGCCCCATAAGCCGCTGTTGTAGCTGCCGCATTCAAATGAAAACTCACAAAAATCTTTGCACCTGCTTTGGCTGCTGCATTTGCTCTTGCGGTAATACAACCTCCTGCCGGCGTTTCATTTGGATACGGGCAAGCTGAAGAAGTTCTTGTCATGTATACTTCTACACCATAATACTGCTCCAGTTCTGCTTTACAATAATTTGCAATTTTCAGTGTAAGTGCTTCCTCTCGCAAACCATTTGCTGATGCTCCGGCATCTCTGTTATCATGTCCCGGATCCAATGCTACAACTATTTTTCCAGATTTTGCAGCATATGTACTGATTCCTGTATCATCATCAAGCGATAACGTTGCTGGTGTTGACGCAAGAATATCTGTCTGTGCAGCCTGAAGTGCATCTTCGATACTGTTCTGTTCTTCAATTGTTCCATCTTCATTAATAGTAGAAATGGATACATTTGCTGCATCCTCAGCTACCGCTTCTTCCTGTTCTTCATCAACCGGCTGAAGCTCATCAATACCATCATATTCTTGATTTACTCCGAACCTCGCTTCCACTCCAAGATCTGAAAGCGCATAATCTGTCGTTTCTCCATTTTCTGTTACACTGATTGAAACGACTTCATATGTTCCACCCTGATACTCATCTTCATAATACTTTTCAAACAGGTAAAGATTACCTTCGGATCTGCTGATGTACCAGTCTTCCCAGGTATCATCATCTTTCCGAACATGAAGTACCATCTGGTCTATGTATTCATCTTCCTTGCCCCAGGATACAACGATTCTCTGTGTATCCGGAGTTTCCAGATATGGACTTTCAACATAAGCATAATTCATTTTGCTCTGTTCCGTCTGATCTTCCTGTTCTGCTGCTTCCTCCTGTTCCTGAACTACTTCCCCTTGATTATTTTCACTGACTGACTGCTGTTCTTCTGTCGTCTGCTCTTTTTCTGCAGGCTGTTCTTCTTGTTGTTGTGACTCATCTGCCTGTGGCTCAGAAGCCTGTCCTTCTGTCTGCTGAGATTCTGTCGTTTGTTCTTCTGCAGCTGGCGCATCCGCCGCATATACCGGCATTGTTGTACCAATCATTGAAAAGACCAGCAATGCCACACTGTATTTTTTCAACCAGTTCTTCATTATATACTCCTCTTCTCTTACTCATCTGCTGTCATGTATCCTTTGAGTACGGTATGTCCGTTCTCTAAAGGCTGCCCGTTTTCCGTAATCTTAAATCGTTCACATTCATACGTTTTCAGGAAAGACTTTTTAATACATGTGAGTATTTGTTCTTCTCCTGTCGTCCCCATGCTTCTGATGTAAGAACCAGTTCCGGAATCTACATCGAGATCAATCGTTTTCTGTTCTTGATCAACATTACAGCTGTTCATCTTACACTCACTGCTAAGAACGCCTTCCCCTATTAAGCCGTTCCAGATATCGGTTGTCTGGAGCAGATTTGTTCTGATCTCTGCGCATTCGATTTCTTCACTGTCGGATATATAATATAATTTCAGAATCTGATCCTGAGCTTCATGGTCTCCGCTGTCTTCCGCTTTGCTGTCATTTTCTTCCGCCTGCTCATCCTTTTGTTCTGTTTTGTCCTGCGTTGGTTCTGTCTTTTCCTGACTGGTATCTTGCTTTTCCTCTTGCTTTGTATTCTGTGTCGTATCATTTGCTTCTTTTGAAGTATCTGTACCACTGCATCCCAAGAGCATAACACTGAGGCTCAACACCATTACAAATACCAATATTTTTCTCATCTCACACCTCCCTCCTTAATCTTGTCTATTATACAATAGTTCTCAATTTTTGTCTATTTTCGACACGAAATAATTTCCCGAAAATGGATATTTATTAAAAAGCAGGAATTTGTCTCCACCCTTTTTCAACGAACATTTTGTTTTATGCCATATTTCCCTTCAAAATCAGCAAGGCAAGCTCCATAGTCTCATCCCATGTTGCTTGCCTTCTTAATTTCACACTATTTACTTCTCCGGATACAATCCCTTTTCAACCAGCGCCTTCACTTCATTCACAACCAGTTCTTTATCTTCTTTATAAGTCACCCCGAACCACTTATCATGTGATTTCAGCACTTTTACTTCGACTTTTCCTTCTTTCAGAAGATCTCCGATAATCGTTGGAAGCAGATACTCCCCTTTCAGATTGCCTTCTTCCTGTGCTGCCACAAATTCTGCGAATCCTTTTTCGAGGATCTCAAAGAATTCTGGTGTGAGTCCCCACATATTCATGGAAACCGGCGTGTCTGCATCGATCGGTGTCTCTTTTCCATCTATTGCAACTGCTGCACCTGCCTGTGTCTTGATGATATTGGATGTCTCCACGATTTCTGTAAGCATCTGATTCGCATCAACCTTGCACACTCCACGGGTTACTCCGCCATTTTCACTTAATGTGTTCTTCAGTACGAATCCAACCATGCTGATCTGCATTTTATCTGCCTGCTTTTCCGGTGTTGTCAATTCTTTAAATGCTTCCATATAAGCTTCTTTTCCATAATAATCATCCGCATTGATTACCAGGAATGGCTCATTTACCACATCCTTGCAGCAGAGAATTGCCTGACCGGTTCCCCATGGTTTTGTTCTTTCTGCAAATTTTTCTTTAAATGCTTCCGGAATATCATTGACCTCCTGAAATGCATATGCAACTTCAACCTTCTTTTCAATCCGGTTGCCGATGATCTCACGGAAGTCCTTTTCCAGATCCTTTCGGATGACAAATACCACTTTGTCAAATCCGGCTTCCATTGCATCATAGATCGAATAGTCCATGATAATTTCACCATTTGGTCCTACCGGCTCCAGCTGCTTGATTCCGCCTCCAAAACGGCTACCAATTCCTGCTGCCATAACAACTAATGTAGCTTTGCTCATCTTTTCTGTACCTCCTGATTCGCTTTTCTTACTATTCTCCAATCCCACTCTCCACCAGTTCTACCATCGCTTCAAGTGCCTTCTCTTCATCTTTTCCTTCACACACAATCTCAATCGTATCTCCGGATTTAATGCATGCACCAAGCACGCTCAGAACACTTTTCGCGTTTCCTTCCGTATCCCGGTAACGAAAAGTGATCTTACTTTCATATTCCAGTGCCATCTTGCAGAAAAGTCCTGCCGGTCTCAAATGCAATCCCGTCGGATTTTTGATCGTTACCTTTTTACTGATCATTTTCTCCTCCACTGCTCTTTGTCAATGTGATCTGTACATTGATCGTATCTTCAAGTTCAATTCCGTCAGGAAGTGTAACCTGGATCGGAACATTATAGGTTCCCGCTGTCTTGCAATCGTTCAGATTGATTGACACGCTTCCTTTTTCAAGAGTAAAATCATCCAGATCCTCTTTAGAACCACGCACAACAATTTCCAGATTGCCCTGTTCGGCATATGACACCTTGTAATCCTTTGGTGCATTCAGCAGCGCAATGGAATTGTATGGGAATTCGACTGTCTTGGTTCCGAATTTCTCTACCTGGATCTTTATAACGATCGGTACGCCTCCTGCGCTGTCCTGGTCTGTCTTTGCCCAGTACGGAAGATAATTGGCGATATCTACTGTCTTTTCTATTGTCTGGTCCAGACCATCTTCTGCCAGCTCTTCTGCCGGAATCTCAATAGAATCCACCATTGCAAGCTGCTCTTCTGTACCTACGATCTGAATACTTTCCGGCTGGATCGTGATCCCACTGAAATGATATCCGCTGGCAGTGCCAATCATCGAAGTATCAAATTCTACCGGAATACTCTTTGTCTGAAGCATAGTTATCTGAACTTTCAGTCCTTCATCTCCCAGGTTATTTTCAATCTGTGTCGAATCTACGATCTTTCCATTGTTATCATAAAGGATCAGCTCTGCTTCTTTTTCCTCATCTTTAGACTGTCCGGAAACATCTACAAGTGCTACCACCTTATCGATCGAATCGATTACTGATTCTGGTCCGCTGATCTTGATCTTCTCCGGATTTGCTTTCAGCTCACCCACCTGATATCCGTCTCTCGGTGTTCCCGAGCTGGTTGCAGTGATCGGGAAAGTCTCTGATTTTCCAAGTTCAATGCTTACTCGCAGATTGATCGGGTTGGCAGTCGCCTCAAACCTTCCTGCATAAGAAGGAATCGATATATCAATCGGGATCAGGGATCTGGTTCTGACATCCAGGTTCTTCATATCCGCTGTTGCCCTGATATCATCGGTTTTAATTTTATTTAAAATAGAACGTTTTGCCTTTACTGTTACGGATACCGTCCTGCTATCATCCAGAATCTGATATGTATTGCCCGGATTTGTTACGATTTCCGGATGGGTCACTGTCACCTGGATTCCGGAAAATGTCCGTTCGTCCACCGGGTCTTCAATATTCATAACAATTATCCATAAAAGGACAGAGAATACAAATGCCAGCAACTTAAGACCCCAGTTTTTAGTCAACGCCTTTTTCATGCGATCTCCATCCTTTCCATATTTTTTTCAAACGTCCGATCTCCACACTCTTCTTACTGATAGATTCCAGACGTTTTTTCAGATATTCTGGTGTAACATTGCGCACAAGCTGTCCGCCCATCGCTACAGATACATACCCGGTCTCTTCTGATACGGTGATGATCAGAGCATCACTTACCTCACTCATTCCGACCGCCGCACGATGTCTTGTTCCCAGTTCCTTACTGATTCCCATATTGTCTGACAGTGGAAGATAGCAGGTCGCTGATACGATCCTGTCTCCACGGACGATGATCGCGCCATCATGAAGTGGTGTGTTGTGTTCAAAAATATTGATCAATACCTGCGGTGATACAATACAGTCCAGCGCGATTCCGGTGCTCTCGTATTCTGTCAGCATGATTGCCTGCTCTACGACGATAAGTGCTCCTGTCTTCACTGCTCCCATCGCAAAGGATGCTTCTACGATTCCATCGATCGTTTTCTGGCTGAAACGTATATTATCTTTTCCTCTTTTATCCAGTGCTACCATATTGGGAACAAATTGTTTTTCCCCCAGTTTTTCCAATGCTCTTCTGAGCTCAGGCTGGAAAATGATCACGACTGCGGTTGCCATGACCGGAAGTGAATTCTGTGCAATCCACAAAATCGTATACATTTTAAAAAATGCAGCCACCAGAATAAACAATACAACAACCAGAATCCCCCTCAGCAGCATCCAGGCTTTTGTATTCTTTATCCAGAGAATAATCTGATAGAATAAAAATGTAATAATCAGTATCTCAACAGCATCTACTACCCGGATCTGCGGGAAGTACCACGATTCTGATACAAATTCTTTTAAAACCTGTGTTAATACTGTGTTCAACAGTGTACCCCCTTTTTCTATCCGTTATTTATACCCCTGTTTTTTATAATATTTCCCTATTTGTTATCGCTATTCAGTTCATTTTCCACAATGCTCTGAATATCCAGTTCTTCCTTCAGGCTCTGTGCAAGAAGGATTTCATCTGTATTGCCCCCAACTCTTGTCGGTCGCTGAACTGCCGGACTCTTTGGACGTTTTACCTTAGAAGCCGTCTTTTTTTTGCGTACTGCCGGTTTTTCCGTCTGCCCACTCTTCGGTCTCGGTCTTCTCTCCGGCTCTGCTCCTGCAATCTCGCCAGTTTCTTTCCGCTCATTGATATGTTTGACAGTCTTCTCCGGAGCTGTCACCGAAATCTTAGGGATGGCTTTTACATAATAGTAATATTCATCATCCTCAAACTGAAGGCGTTCTGTTCTGGAATAATCCACTGAAAACAGGAAAAATTCCATGATAAAACCAATCACGACTGCTGCAATATTTCCAATGATCAGCATGTTGTAAGAGGTATGTATATCGAATGCAATATCTCCGATCACAATTACAACAATATTCACAACCGCACCGGATGCTGCTGCGATCTTCCACGCATGATCTACCGAAAGCCGGCGCACTGTATATACCACAAAAATAGAGATAATAAATGCGATCGCAGTGATCCACAGAGTCTTATCCTGGAATACCACTTTCACAAAAAGCGAAATCTGCCTGGTAATTCCATCCGCACTGGTGATCGCTGTTGCCGAAGTTCTCACACATTCGATCATATAGTAAATGATCGTTCCAAATACAACCGGTACTGCTGAAATCGGCCCAAGTACAAGCGCACAGGCAACCGGCACTACATACGGAACATGAAGCATAAATGCTACTGGTGTGACCAGCAGAAGAAGTGCCTTTTTCGGAGTGAATCTGCAGTAAAAGATAAACATTACCACAAAGATCAGTGCCGCTGCTGCTGCCACTCCCACAGACAGTTTGAACAGATGCACAATTACAAGTCCTGCCGCCACATACGCCGTTACAACCGGTGGAAGAAAGGTGCAGATCACTGCCAGTGCCACCGCTACAACCGGTGTCGCCACCGCTTTCATCAGTCCAATATTCTGGTTGATCATAAGAAATGTGACCAGTGCCAGAACAAACTGCACAGCTTTATCAATATAGATTGATTTCATCGCGTATAATTCCTGTAATTTATCTCTCCATACTATCAGATCATTCATTATCGTTTCTCCCTTTCATACATTCTGTTCAGTCTTGTAAGATCGTGATTGAATTGTTTCACACGCTTTCTTGCTTTTTCATGTTTGGTTCCGTAAAAATGGGAAGCAACGATTCCATAAAAAATAACAAGTACCAGATATCCAATTATCACAGCTGCCGCAAGCATCACAAGAAACTGCATATTCAGATTTCCCATCAGTTCATCCAGAAAAGCAATAACTCCGATTCCCACTGCAACAGCATAGCCGACCGTGACCCATATGATCGTAGCAATGGTGTGAAAGCTCCGGTAATCTTTCTTATAATAAGAACTGATCTTAAAATCTTCCTCTCCCTGTTTGCTTTCGTACATCGCCATCCTTGTCATCAGCTTAACTTTGCTTTCATTTAACATTTTGTCACCTCATACGTTTTATTCGTATATGCATTACTTTCAGTATAACAAATATCAGATTCCTTGTCCAATACTTACCGTCAAAAAGTATACATTTTCGGCTCCTGCCTTTTTCAGCACTCTCGCCGCCTCGTCTAAGGTACTTCCTGTCGTATAAATGTCGTCGATCAAAACGATATTTTCTCCTTTTACATTTTTCTGCACTGCAAATGCTCCCCTGATGTTTCGTTTTCTCCCTTTATCGCTCAGCTCTTTCTGAGGACTAGTCGCCTTAATTCTCTTAACAGCACCTGCATCCATGGCAATTCCGGTATTTTCTGATAATACCTTTGCTACAATTTCTGCCTGATTAAATCCCCGCTTTCTTTTTCGCCGGGAATGCAACGGAACCGGCACAATCAATGTGATCTTTCTTTCCCATAGATAAGAAAGAAAATGCTCTGCCATTTCTTTTCCGAACGTCTGTCCGTAAATCCTCCGGTTCTGATATTTCATTGCATAAACTGCATTTTCCACTGCATCTTTATGTACCCAGAGGCTTCTTCCATCGACAAAAAAATGCTTCTGCCTGGTGCAGTCATAACAATATTCTTCTTCCGGATCTGTCAAGGGCTTTCCACAGCACATGCATCTTACTTCACCAATATAAGGAAGTTTTTCACGGCACGCCTTGCAGATTCCATTGTGTTCCGTAGAATGTTTCTTTCCTGCACTTACAATTTCTCCACAAAACGGACATTTCGAGGGATAAATTAGTTCCAGAATTGTTTCTTTGACCTTTTTTAAGTTTTCCATCCGCTTTTCGGATTTGATTTTCTACATTTTCAGTGTAACTATCCGCAGAATTCCCGGATCCGTTCTGCCAGACTGGTGTTCCGGTTGTGTTCATTGGTATTCCGGATCATCTCATGGAAGATCTGGTCACTCCCGACAATTGTCACACATTTTCTGGCTCTTGTGATCGCCGTATAAAGAAGATTTCTGTGAAACAGCTGTCTCGGTCCGCTCAGAAGCGGGATGACAACCGCCGGATATTCGCTTCCCTGCGACTTGTGAATGGTGATTGCATAGGCGAGCTCCAGTTCTTCCAGCAATTCAAACGGATACTTTACTTTTCTTTTTTCATCGTATTCGACTTCCAGTGTTTCAGTATATGTATTGATCTCGGTGACAATTCCCATATCGCCATTGAAAATTCCCATTCCTTTATCCACCGTCAGTCCATACTTGGTTGTGATCTCCCATTCAAGCTGATAGTTATTCTTGATCTGCATCACCTTGTCGCCCACGCGGAATTTGTGATCGCCATATTCTTTTTCCGCTTTTCCCGGCTCCGGTGGATTCAAATACTGCTGCAAAATACTGTTCAGCCTTTCCACTCCCAACAGTCCTTTCCGCATCGGTGTGAGTACCTGGATATCATATGGTTTTGCATTGACATATTTGGGAAGCTTCTTCTGGATCAACGTCAGCAGAACACTGATGATCACATTCGGATCCTGTCTTTTTAAGAAGAAGAAATCCCGGCTCTTATTATCCAGAAGGACCGGTTCTCCCCGGTTGATCTTATGTGCATTTACCACAATATCACTCTCCTGTGCCTGTCGGAAAATCCGGGTCAGCATGACAACCGGAAAACATTCCGATGCGATGAGATCCTTCAAAATACTTCCCGGGCCTACTGATGGAAGCTGGTTACAGTCCCCTACCAGGATCAGCCTTGTTCCCGGTACAATTGCGGTAAGAAGTGCATTCATCAGAGGCAGGTCTACCATAGACATCTCATCGATGATGATCACGTCGGTTTCCAGTGGATTGTCTGCATTTCTTGCAAAACCGTTCCGGTTCGGGTTCTCATCCTCCTCCGGATTACCGTTCACCTCCAGAAGCCGGTGAATCGTCTGCGCTTCCCATCCGGTTGCCTCTGTCATTCTTTTCGCGGCACGCCCGGTTGGTGCCGCCAACATAATTTCCATATTCTCACTGTGAAAATATTCGATCATGGCATTGATTGTTGTCGTTTTTCCGGTTCCGGGACCTCCTGTTAGAATCATAATTCCATTCCGCACAGCCGCCATGACCGCATTTTCCTGCTTCTCGTCAAGCTGCATTTCGGCTTCTTTTTCAATCTGATGGATCTTTTTTTCGATCACTACATTGGCTTCTTCATATTCCAGATTCAGATCATGCAGCATTTTCGCGGTATTGAGTTCCAGATAATAGAAGTGGGACACGTATACCCGCAGACCTTCTTCAGATTCTTTGAGTACGATCTTCTTTTCCATCGACAGATCCATCAGGTATTTCTCAATATCCTTAATCTCCACTTCCAGAAGTGCAGATGCCCGACGAAGCAACACGTTCTTTGTCAGATAGACATGCCCTTCGGCAACACTCTGCTGTAAGGTATAAAAAATACCACTCCGGATACGGAAATCCGAGTCTGAATGAATGCCGATCTTCGTTGCGATTTCATCAGCGATCTTAAATCCGATCCCCTGAATCTGATCTGCAAGCTGGTATGGATTTCCTTCCAATACCTGATAGGTCTTCGGACCGTAAAACTGATAAATCTTTGCTGCAAGTGTCGTTGAAATCCCAAATTTCTGAAGATAGATCATTGCCTTCCGCATATCTTTTTTCTCTTCTACCTGTACAGCGATCTCTCTTGCCATACGTTCGCTGATCCCACGCACCTCCGCAAGTCTTTCTGGTTCTTCTTCGATGATCCGGAAGGTGTCTTCCCTGAATTTTTTCACAATCCTGCCGGCAAGAGATGCACCAACCCCTTTGATCGCCCCTGATCCCAGATAGCGTTCAATCGAAAGCAGATCTTCCGGTGCTTTGATCTCATAATTGAGCACTCGGAGCTGTGTTCCATATACACTGTGAACCACATATTCTCCGTTCACCTCAACCAGCTCTCCCTCTGATAAATAGTTAAAGTTTCCGACACAGGTCAGATCGCCATCATCATTATTCAAATTAAATACGGTATATCCATTGTCTTCATTGCGAAATACAATGTGTTCTACGTAACCTTTTACTGTTTCCATACTTTTTCCCTTTTTAAAAAGGCTGTCTCTCTACAGAAACAGCCTTCTCATGTGCTTATCACTAGAAATCTTTTTTTCCGTTCATAAACTCCACATACTGACCGGTACCGATTGCAACAACCTTCATCGGGTCTTCCGCTGTCATCGTATTGATGCCTGTCCTTTCTTCGATCAGTTCTTCCAGCCCGCGAAGCAGTGCACCTCCACCTGTCAGTACAATTCCACGATCCAGAATATCCGCGGAAAGTTCCGGCGGTGTTCTCTCCAGAACCCCAATGACCGCTTCGACGATCTGACTTGTAGTCTCATGCAGTGCTTCTTCGGTCTCAGAAGCCGTTACCGTGACCGTCTTTGGCAATCCTGTTACCAGGTTTCGTCCCCTTACTTCCATTGATTCATCTTCTACAAGAGGATATGTCGTTCCAATCTTGATCTTGATATCTTCTGCTGTCCTGTCTCCGATCAGCAGATTGTGCTTTTTCCGGACATAACGGACGATTGCTTCATCAAAATCATCACCTGCAACTTTTAATGATGTATTCACAACAGTTCCTCCAAGGGAAATCACCGCAATGTCGGATGTACCACCACCGATATCCACGATCATGTTGCCGCATGGTTTTGAAATATCTATTCCGGCTCCGATTGCCGCTGCAACCGGTTCCTCAATCAAATGTACTTCCCGCGCACCGGCTGCAAAAGCAGCCTCTTCTACCGCCTTTTTTTCAACCTCTGTAACACCGCTTGGCACACAGATACTGATATTCGGCTTCTTAAATGTACGCTTTCCCAGTGCTTTCTGAACAAAATATTTGATCATTTTTTCTGTGACAATGTAATCGGAAATAACGCCCTGTCTGAGAGGTCTTACTGCAACAATGTTCCCCGGTGTCCTTCCAAGCATCAGCCTTGCTTCTTCACCGATTGCTTTTATCATATTGGTATCTCTGTCAAAGGCAACGACTGAAGGTTCTTTCAGTACAACTCCCTTTCCTTTCACATAAACGAGGATACTTGCTGTTCCTAAATCAATTCCTAAATCTATTGACATCACGATTCCCCTTTCACATACTCACCTTATTATAATCAAATCTTTAATAAATAGAAAGTCTTTTTTTCAAGTTCAGGATTTTTTAAGATTTCTGTATCATTTTCTGTCCAGCATCATTTTGATGTATTTTCCTGTATATGAATTCGGGTTTTCTGCCACTTCTTCTGGTGTACCGCACGCAACAACTGTGCCCCCCTTGTCACCGCCTTCCGGTCCGATATCGATAATATAATCTGCTGTCTTGATCACATCCAGGTTATGTTCGATTACGATAACCGTATTGCCATCTGCCGCGAGTCTGCGCAGGATTTCCGTCAACTTGTGCACATCTGCAAAATGAAGTCCGGTTGTCGGTTCGTCCAGAATGTACACTGTCTTCCCAGTGCTTCTCCGGCTCAGTTCAGTTGCAAGCTTGATCCGCTGTGCTTCACCGCCGGAAAGGGTTGTAGACGGCTGGCCAAGACGAATATAAGAAAGTCCTACATCGTAAAGTGTCTCCATTTTTCTACGGATACTCGGTACATTTTCAAAGAAATGAAGCGCCTCTTCTACCGTCATATTCAGAACATCATAAATGCTTTTTCCTTTATATTTTACCTCCAGTGTCTCACGGTTGTAGCGTTTTCCGCCGCATACCTCACACGGCACATATACATCCGGAAGAAAATGCATCTCGATCTTGATGATTCCATCTCCGCTACACGCTTCACAGCGTCCGCCCTTGACGTTAAAGCTGAATCTTCCTTTTTTATAGCCTTTCGCCTTCGCATCCGCGGTTGCCGCAAACAGATCCCGGATCAGGTCGAATACTCCGGTATATGTCGCCGGATTGGATCTTGGCGTCCTTCCAATTGGAGACTGGTCAATGTCGATCACCTTATCCAGCATTTCCAGTCCTTCAATCCGCTTATGCTTTCCAGGAATCACACGGGCACGGTTCAGCTTTTTCGCCATACTCTTGTAAAGGATTTCATTCACCAGTGAACTCTTACCGGAACCTGATACGCCGGTTACACAGGTCATCACACCAAGTGGGAACTTCACGTCAATATTTTTCAGGTTGTTCTCTGCTGCACCTACAACTTTGATCCAGCCGGTCGGAACTGCGCGGGTTACTGGAACCGGAATCTTGATCTTTCCGCTTAAATATGCACCTGTGATCGACCGTTCTACTTTCATGATCTCCTGTGCCGTTCCCTGGGCAACCAGCTCTCCACCGTGTTCTCCGGCTCCCGGTCCGATGTCGATTACCTGATCTGCCGCAAGCATGGTATCTTCATCATGCTCAACTACAATCAGTGTATTTCCGAGATCACGGAGATGCTTGAGTGTTGCGAGAAGTTTGTCATTATCTCTCTGGTGCAGGCCGATACTTGGCTCATCCAGAATATAAGCCACACCCACAAGACCGGAACCGATCTGCGTCGCAAGCCGGATTCTCTGTGCTTCTCCACCGGAAAGAGTTCCTGTTGCACGGGCAAGTGTCAGATATTCCAGACCTACATCCAGAAGGAACTGCAGGCGCGCTTTGATCTCTTTTAATATCTGTCCGCCGATCATTTGCTGCGTTTTTGACAGTTCCAGACTGCTGATAAACCGCTGAAGCCGTTCAATCGACATTGCTGTTACTTCTGAAATATTTTTATCTCCGACCGTTACCGCAAGCGCGCCCTTTTTCAGTCGCTGTCCGCCACATTCTCGGCAAGGTGTGATTTGCATAAAACTCTCATATTCCGCTTTCATAGTCTCCGATCCTGTCTCACGGTATCTTCGCTCCACATTTCGGATCAGTCCATCAAATGCAACGTCATAGATCCCTTCCCCGCGTTGTCCTTTATAATAGACCTTGACTTCTTTTCCATTAGTCCCACGAAGTAAAACATCCTGGATTTCCTTCGGATACTGTTCAAACGGCGTATCCAGGTCAAAATGATATTCCTTGCAAAGCGCTTCCAGAATCGCGTGAGTAAAACTGCTCTTATCGGTACAGGACTGCCATCCTGTCACCACGATTGCTCCTTTATTGATGCTGAGTGATTTGTCGGGAATCATCAGGTCTTCATCAAACTCCATTTTATATCCGAGTCCGAAACATACCGGGCAGGCACCAAATGGATTGTTAAATGAAAAGCTTCTCGGCTCGATCTCATCAATACTGATTCCGCAGTCCGGGCAGGCAAAATTCTGGCTGAAATTCAGCGGTTCCCCTCCGATCACATCCACAACCAGAAGCCCCTCCGCAAGACTTAATACACTTTCTATGGAATCTGCAAGTCTTTTTTCAATCCCCGGTCTGACAACCAGACGGTCTACAACAATCTCAATATTATGTTTTATATTCTTGTCCAATGAGATTTCTTCGGAAAGCTCATACATATTTCCGTCAATCCTTACGCGGACATAACCGCTTTTCTTTGCTCTGTCCAGAAGCTTGACATGGGTTCCTTTTCTCCCCCGCACAACCGGTGCCATCAGCTGGATCTTTGTTCCTTCCGGAAGTGCCATGATCTGATCGGTCATCTCATCTGCCGTCTGCTTCTTGATCTCCCTTCCACACTTCGGACAATGCGGAATCCCGATTCTTGCATACAGCAGTCGAAAATAATCGTAAATCTCCGTCACGGTTCCGACTGTGGATCTCGGATTGCGGTTCGTAGACTTCTGGTCGATGGAAATCGCCGGTGAAAGCCCTTCAATACTTTCTACATTCGGCTTCTCCATCTGCCCAAGGAACTGTCTTGCGTAAGAAGACAGAGATTCCATATATCGTCTTTGTCCCTCTGCATAAATTGTATCAAATGCAAGGGATGATTTGCCGGAACCACTGAGACCGGTCAGTACTACCAGTTTGTTCCTCGGAATATCTACATCAAGGTTCTTCAGATTGTGCTCGTTCGCACCTCTGATCTTTATCAGTTCTTTCTTTTCTTCAGCCATCTGTTCTTCCTCTTCTATCTCTTCGCTTTACTCCATCTCATTCAAATGCTTTTTCAGCTCGATCAGCTTATCACGCAGCTCTGCTGCCGCCTCGAAATTCAGCTCTGCTGCCGCTTTCTTCATCTGCTTTTCCAGCTTCTTGATCAGCTTCTCCAGCTCTGCCACACTCATGGATTCCGGATCTTTTTCCAGCCTCATCTCTTCTGCTGCAACCTTCTTTGAAATACTGATCAGATCACGCACCGACTTCTTGATCGTCTGTGGCGTGATTCCATGTTCTTCATTGTATTTCATCTGAATCTCACGACGGCGCATCGTCTCATCAATCGCCATCCGCATCGAATCCGTCATGTTATCCGCATACATGATAACATGCCCCTCTGCATTTCTCGCCGCACGGCCAATGGTCTGGATCAGTGAAGTTTCCGAACGCAGAAAACCTTCTTTGTCCGCATCCAGAATCGCTACCAGTGTGATCTCCGGAATATCCAGACCTTCTCGAAGCAGGTTGATTCCAACCAGTACATCAAATACATCTAGGCGCATATCCCGGATGATCTCTGTCCTTTCCAGAGTATCAATATCCGAATGTAAATATTTCACACGAATGCCAAGCTCCCGCATATAATCGGTCAGATCTTCCGCCATACGCTTTGTCAGTGTTGTGATCAGTACCTTATTCTTCTTCGCTGTTTCTTTATTTACCTCACTGATCAGATCATCAATCTGTCCTTCGATCGGGCGCACTTCTACTTCCGGATCCAGAAGACCTGTCGGTCGGATTACCTGCTCTGCCCGCAGCAGTTCATGAGACTCCTCGTACTCTCCCGGAGTCGCCGATACAAACAGTACCTGGTCAATCTTACTTTCAAACTCCCCAAAGCTGAGTGGTCTGTTATCCTTTGCCGATGGCAGACGGAATCCATAATCTACCAGCGTTGTCTTTCTCGACTGATCGCCGTGATACATAGCTCCAATCTGTGGAATCGTCTTATGCGACTCATCGATCATGATCAGAAAATCATCCGGAAAATAGTCAATCAATGTACATGGCGGCTCCCCTGCTTTCTGCCCGGTCAGATGCCTCGAATAGTTTTCAATTCCGGAACAAAATCCTGTCTCTCGCATCATTTCTATATCAAAATTCGTTCTCTCAGAAATACGCTGTGCTTCCAGAAGCTTATCTTCCCCTTTAAAATAACGGATCTGCTGCTCCAGTTCTTCTTCAATCTCCCCGATGGCACGCTCCATATTCTCCTTGGACACTACATAATGAGATGCCGGGAAAATTGCCACATGCCCGATCACATTCAACACTTCACCGGTCAATGTATCAATCTCTGTTATTCTGTCTATCTCATCACCGAAAAATTCAACTCTGTATGCAATTTTTTCCGAATACGCCGGGAAAATCTCAACCACATCTCCTCGCACCCGGAACGTTCCACGCTTGAAATCCATATCATTGCGGTCATACTGGATCTCAACCAACTTCTTCAGAACTTCATCCCTGTCTTTGATCATGCCCGGTCTAAGTGAAATCACCATCTCCTTGTAATCAATCGGCGAACCCAGTCCGTAAATGCAGGACACACTTGCCACAATGATGACATCATTCCGCTCAGAAAGCGCTGCTGTCGCAGAGTGGCGAAGCTTGTCGATCTCATCGTTGATGGCAGAGTCCTTGGCAATGTATGTGTCGGATGACGGAACATAAGCTTCCGGCTGGTAGTAGTCGTAGTAGGATACAAAATATTCTACTGCGTTATTTGGAAAGAACTCTTTAAATTCCCCATAAAGCTGCGCAGCCAGTGTCTTATTGTGTGCTATGATCAGCGTTGGTTTATTCAATTGTTGGATGACATTCGCCATCGTAAATGTCTTACCAGATCCGGTGACGCCAAGCAATGTCTGGCACTGATTGCCTTCTTTAAAACCTTCGACTAGTTCTTTGATCGCCTGTGGCTGGTCGCCGGTTGGTTTATATTCTGACACTAATTCAAAATGATCCATGTGATTTCTCCTGAATAATCTTCCTAAATTTACATAATTACTAACTTTGGTTAAAAAGTTTATCAAATAATATTCTATTTCTTTTTTTCGAATCTTGTATCAATTTATTATTCCTAATTTATAAATTGTTACAAATAACTTTCTTAATCATTTCCTTTAAGATATTTCTCTACTTCCCGATCAAATTCAGAAACATATTCTCTATCCTGTTTAACTCTAAATACTTCATATTCCTTCTCAGCTTTTTGCATAGCTACATCACGAGAAATTTTCCCTTTTCCATTCAATACCTTTCGCCTATTATTCAATAAAAACTGATTTGTTTGATCAACCCAGTCTTGCATGCTCATTAATATCTCATCTTCAGCCATTAATTCTGCATAATCAATAAACATTGTCACAAGTCTATTCAATCGCGATAATTCTTTTTCATTCAAATAATTTTTTGCTATTCCAATATCTCGTTTTAAAATTTTCCCATCCGGAGAATCTTTCCATGTAGTCAAACCCATTGCTGGTTTTTCCGAATCAGCACGTTCATATATCAATTCTGCCGCAGTCTTTCCGGTAACAGCAAAGTGAAGCTTATTTTGGACAAATGCATAAAATGCTTTTGTTATCTCACTATTTTTATCATAATCATAACTGCACTGTTCAAATACATCCGTAATTTTCTGATAGGCTCTGCGTTCACTGGCTCTGATTTCACGAATGCGTTCAAGTAATTCATCAAAATAGTCTTTTCCAAAAGGTCTGCCATTTTTAAGCATATCATCATTCAACACAAACCCTTTTGTAATATATTCTTTTAATGTTTTAGTAGACCACTGCCGAAAGCGTGTAGCTTTCTTAGAATTTACTCGATATCCAACAGCTATAATTGCATCCAAATTATAACATTTTACTTTTCTTTTAACGTTACGTTGTCCCTCATTTTGAACTACCGAGAAAAACTCGGTAGTTCGATTTTCATCTAATTCTTCTTCCTTATAAATATTTTTTAAATGCAAGGAAATATTATCTGTTGTACATTCAAATAAATCTGCCATTGCTTTTTGTGTCATCCAAAAAGTATCTTCCTTAAACATTACATTCACATAAATATTAGTATCTTCCACTTGATATAAAACAATTTCATGTTCTTGATTCATTTATTTATCCTCTTATTTTATCTACTTATAAAACATATCATTTTAACTTCTATTGTTTACATTTACTTATTATAATTTCGCTAATGACAATATTCCACTGCGTTATCAGAGAAGAATCCCTTAAGCTCGCCATATAACTGAACCGATCTAATTTAGCATTGATATTTTAAAAATAGTAATTATTTTCTTAGTGTTGTTACTTGTATAGTATATCATTCAGTAGAAAAAAAGTACATAGCTAAGTCGAATGTTTGTTCTGTTTTTTGTGCACTGTAGGTGCATCAAGACATCCGCACAAGCACGTTTAGCTCGATTCCGCTTCGCTTCATCTCGCTATACGTGCGTCGCACGATGCATATAAAAAGAAATCCCCGATCACAAGTAAACTTGTGTCGAGGATTTCTTTTTATATACTCCGTGCTTGTGCTAGACGATTACATTCCAGCCTGAATTGCGAAGTATTTTTATAAGTCCTTATTTATCAGTATGTTACAGCATTAT
>ENA-OWPB01001412-OWPB01001412.1-human-gut-metagenome-genome-assembly--contig:-NODE-1412-length-21930-cov-5.840731_pt1 | contig 21930 bp, 20 predicted proteins | sample MGYA00248260_ERZ651838 | MGnify/ENA primary metagenome ERZ651838 (study PRJEB26924, sample SAMEA4378304) | human gut metagenome | biome: human gut; feature: human-associated habitat; material: faeces...
GCACCTCTGCAATCCGCCGGAGGCTATATCAGATGGGAGATGGATTCCCGTTACTGATACAAGCTTGCTACCCGCCGCCGACAGAAACGGGAGTCATCTTTCATCTGATATAACGATCCCTGTTCTTATTTTGCTACAAAATTTGTTCTATAAAGTGTAAAACTTTCGCTGTGTCAAACCTTTGTTCTCCAAAACTTGCTGCCGGCATCATGCCAAGCAGTGAATTTGTCACAAAGCATCCGTTACACTTACTGATATCCTCCGGATACAGTTCTTTTTCTTCCAGAAGTACTCCCCTTCTTCCGGCTTCTTTTATAACATATCTCCGCATCACTCCCGGCAGCATCCCGCTGCTGACGGGCGGTGTGACCAGTTTATCATCCTGAATAAAAAAGATGTTTGTCGTACAGCCCTCGCTGATCTGCCCTTTCTGATTGAGAAAAATCTTTTCATCCAGCCCGCTTTTTTTTGCATTTCGCTTTTCCATAATGTTGTCTGCAATCCCAAGCGTCTTATGGTACGTGAGCGGTGAAGTCTCATTTCGTCTGATTTCGGAAAATTCAAGCCGAAATCCTTTCTGATACTGTTCTTCTGAGTAAGTGTTTTTTCTCAGTCCAAACAACTTATTCTGTGCCGTCACTGTGATCTTGAGTGCTCCGTGCTGCTTTTCTTCCGACTGTGGACAGGCATTCAGATAAGCAAGCACTTCCTGCTCCTCTACGCTCTGGTCAATTCCGAAAAATGCAAGGCTGTCACGCAGCCGCTCCAGATGCCAGGCAAGCAGCTGCGGTATGCCTTCTTCCACAGCGATCGTCTCAAAGGCTCCGATGCCAAAGTAAAACCCGTCATCCGCCAGAACCGTTGATCCGCTGCTTTTCTTTTCTTCTGTTTTATTCTGCATTTCCTGCCCCTTTCAGATACGCTCCAGAAAAGCTTCGAGGTCTTCGACCGTATCCACGATCCATTTTGCACCGCACGTTTCCAGTTCTTCCCTGCTGCCGTATCCATAGAGTACACCGACACAGGAAATCCCGAATTTGCCGGAGCCGAGGACATCGTGTTTGCGATCCCCGATCATCAGCACTTCCTGCATATCCGTGATCTGATTGTCCGAAAGTGCCGACTGTATCACATCTTCTTTGTGGATTTTGCTTCCATCCATGGAGCTTCCCTGAATATCATCAAAATACTCTGCCAGTTCAAAATGCTTAAGTATCTGTTTTGCGTAAATCTGCGGCTTGGAGGTCGCCAGAATCACTTTTTTGCCCTGTTCTCTGCATTTTTTCAGCAAATGCGTGATTCCCGGATAAACTTTATTTTCGAAAATACCTTTCACGGCATAATATTCACGGTAAAGACGCACTCCTTCCTCTGCTTTTTTTTCATCAAACCCATAAAATTCTTTAAAAGAATCTACAAGAGGAGGACCCACGAAACGGTAAAGATTGCTCTTTTCTTCGGAAATCCCCAGATTTCCAAGTGCATAGGAAACGGAATTCGTGATCCCGTCTGCAGAGTCCGTGATCGTTCCGTCCAGGTCAAACAACAGATATTTTATCACTTTCTTTTCTCCCTTCCAACGCCTGCAGAACAGCTTTTGCTTTCTGAAGCGTCTCTTCGTATTCAAACTCTGTCTCCGATTCGCAGGTGATGCCGCCTCCGACTCCGAGATAGTACTTTCCGTTTTTATGTACTGCTGTGCGGATCACAATATTGAAATCGCAGTCACCGTCGAGCGTCAGATAACCGATCGAGCCGGTATAAAGATTGCGTCGGCTGTGCTCCAGTTCTTCAATGATCTCCATCGCACGCAGTTTCGGTGCCCCGGTGATGGATCCGCCCGGAAAGGCTGCTTCCAGAAGATCCACAACATTTTTATCTTCCGCAAGTCTTCCCTGAACTTCCGATACCAGATGAAAGACCGTCGCATACGTCTCGATGCTGTACATTTCCGTCACTTTGACGCTGCCCGGCATACAGACACGGTTCAGATCATTTCGCTCCAGATCAACGATCATAAGAAGTTCGCTCTTATCCTTATCGGACTCTTCCAGTTCTTTTCTCATCGCCGCATCTTCTTCTCTGGTGGCTCCGCGTTTTCTGGTACCTTTGATTGGCCTGGTCGCCACAACACCGTCACGCATCTGCAAGAAACGCTCCGGAGATGCACTGACGATCTGCAGATCCCCATAATTTAAATAGCCGCCAAACGGAGAAGGATTGTCTCTGCGAAGTGAGCAGAAAACATCGTAAGGTGTACGAGTACTTTCCACAGTAAGATGCTGCGTCATATTTGCAATATAGATATCACCCTCGACGATATAGTCGATCATATCCTGCACCGCCTGCTTATAGTCTTCTTTTGTGAAATTTGGCGTGACTCTGATCTCACTGTGATCATCCTTTGTTCCCGGAATCTGACCGTTTTTCCACAGAGTATACATTTCTGCGACTGTGTTTTCCACATCGTCAAGCAGCGTATCCACCTCTTTGGTCTGACCGTTTGCCACAAGATAAAAACGTTTTTCCTGATGATCCTCAATGATAAAATTATCATAAAAACAGAGGATCACATCTGGCATATCCACCTCTTTTGGATGTCTGGCCGCTACGTTTTCTTTCTCTCTTCCGTAATCATATGAAACATAGCCCATCGCACCGGAAACGATCGGCAGATCACTCTCATTGCTGTCCGGATGTTCCTTCAAATAAGTGCGAAGATAATTCTCAAAAGTCATTTTCTGCTTTTCGTCATTCACCCAAAAGCTATCTCCGTCCTGTACCAGCTTCTGATATGGCAGACGCCCGATGATGGAGTAGCGTCCCAGCCTATTTTCCAGAGAAGAATCCAAAAAAACGATGTCCTTTTCCTCTTTCCATCTGGAAAATAAAACATGGATCGGCGGATATTCTCTGATTTCCCTTATCTTATGCATAACACACCTCCGTCCTTTCCTGCTGCCACTGCTGACAGATGCAGTGGAAATTCTCCAGAAGTTCGTGACCGTACTGTGTCAGCACCGCCTCCGGATGAAACTGCACGCCGTAGATCGGATACGTGCGGTGAGAAATCGCCATCACAGCCTGATCTTCTGTCCTTGCATCCACCTGGTACTCCTGCGGCAGCGTCGCCTCATCGATCACCAGCGAATGATATCTTGTCACCAGGAAATCCTGCGGCAGTCCCCGAAAAAGCCCCTCCCCTGAGTGTGTCAGAGGGCTCAATTTGCCGTGCATCGGGCGTGTCCCCTTTTTCACAGTCGCACCTGCCACGTAGCCGATCGTCTGATGACCGAGACAGACGCCAAGGATCGGGATCTCACCTGCAAACTTTCGGATCACCTCTGCTGAAATGCCCGCATCCTTCGGTGTTTTCGGTCCCGGGGAGATGATGATCCCCTCCGGTTTCATCTGACGGATCTGACCGGTCGTAATGCCGTCATTTTCCACAACAAGAATCTCATGCCTCGCCTCCTCAAAATAGGCTCTGAGATTGTACACAAAAGAATCATAATTATCAATCATTAAGTACATAGACCTTACCTGCTTTCCGCGCAGTCGTTATCCCCGCCGAAAAGGAGAGGTCCGTAACTCGCTGTTAATTTTTATTTTCTATATTTCTGATGTCCGTTCAGTATATCATATCTCCCCCTAAAAGAAAAGAATCCTTTGTGCATTTTCACAAATTCTACCTTGCACTTCTCTATACCATACGGTATACTGGATACATAGGTTTCCAAGCACAGGCATCGTTCCTGCTCGCAGGATAAAGTGGCTGTATTGGCAGACCGTGAAAACATGAGGAAGTAACGATTTACGCAGTAAATCCGTGGATTCCGAATGTTTGCAGGATTGCGAAAGCTGCATAGCATCTTTTTATAAAAAACTATTATATCTTAAAGAGAGGGCATACCAATGAATACACTGCACACAAGACTTTCGGGTGTACTTGTTCACCCGACTTCCTTCCCTTCCCCATATGGTATCGGAGATCTCGGCCAGGGGGCTTATGACTTTATCGACTTTCTGAAAGCTTCCGGTCAGAGTTTATGGCAGGTTCTGCCGCTTGGACCGACCGGTTTCGGCGATTCTCCTTATCAGAGCTTTTCTGCCTTTGCCGGACAGTCTCTGCTGATCAGCCCGGATGACCTGGTTGATCTGGAACTGATCACAAAGGACGATCTCTATCCGATCCCGGAGTTTGATGCAGCGAAAGTCGATTACGGTGCTGTACTGAACTACAAGAACGCTCTGTTTAAAAAGGCTTTCCAGACCTTCCATCACACACCGAACAAATTCCTGCTGGAAGAGTTCGATGATTTCTGTCTAGAAAACAAAAAATGGCTGAGCGATTATGCCGTATTTATGGCATGTAAAGATGCTCATGAGGGAAGATCATGGCAGGAATGGGATGACGAGATGACCACTCCGACCGCAAAGGTGCGTCTTGCTTTTGAGACAGAATACAAAGAACAGATCAAATACTATAAATTCATCCAGTTCCTGTTCTTCCGTGAATGGATGAAACTGAAAAAATATGCAAATGAAGCTGACATCGAGATCATCGGCGATATTCCGTTTTTCGTATCTTTAGACAGTGCCGATGTCTGGGCAAACAAAGAGCTCTATCAGCTCGATACGAAAGGTCATCCGCTTCAGGTTGCCGGAGTTCCGCCAGACTATTTCAGTGCAACCGGACAGCTCTGGGGCAATCCGCTCTACGACTGGAAACACCATGAAGCTGACGGCTATTCCTGGTGGATCGACCGTATCAAAATGCAGATGAAGCTGACTGACTACCTGCGTATCGACCATTTCCGCGGCTTCGAAGCTTACTGGTCCGTACCGGCTGATGAAGAGACTGCTGTAAACGGTAAATGGAAAAAAGGCCCGGGCAAAAAACTGTTCGAGGCTATCCAGAAAGAGCTCGGCGAGGATCTTCCGATCTGGGCAGAAGATCTTGGTGTGATCACTCCGGAAGTGGAAGAACTGCGTGATGAGTTTGCTTTCCCTGGTATGAAGATCCTTCAGTTTGCTTTTGAGGGACTGGATGAGAGTGTTTATCATCCGCATAATCTTACAACAACCAACTGCATCTGCTACACCGGAACACATGACAATGACACGACAACCGGCTGGTATCAGAATCTTCCAGAACCGCAGAAAGACAAAATCCGCCGCTACTGCAACTGCGACGGCGGCATCATCAGTCTGGATTTCATCCGGATGTGCATGGGCAGCATTGCAAAATATGCGATTTTCCCGATCCAGGATCTGTTTATGCAGGATTCTTCCTGCCGCATGAACACACCGGGTTCTGCTTTCGCAAACTGGGCTTATCGCTATGAAGCATCCGCTCTTACGCAGGATCGTGTGGACTGGCTGAAGAGTACTACTGAATTATTCGGTCGCGGAAGGAGCAAAAGTTTATGATCCGTTCTCTGCTCATTGTAATTCTGATCGTTGCCTTTCTGATCCTGTCCATCCCGATTCTGATCGTTGAGTGGATCATCGGAAAGTTCAACCCTTACGCCCGTGATATTTCTTCACTGCGTATTGTTCAGTTTATGTTTAAACTGATCTTATTTGTTGCCGGTACGAAAGTAACTGTGATCGGCGAAGATCGTATTCCAAAAGATACACCTGTTCTGTACGTTGGCAACCACAGAAGCTATTTTGACGTGGTTCTGACTTACGCAAGATGCCCGGGACTGACCGGTTACGTTGCAAAAGACAGTATGAAAAAAATCCCGCTTCTTTCCAGCTGGATGAAACGGCTGCATTGTTTATTCCTGAACAGATCTGATATCAAAGAAGGGCTGAAGACGATCTTACAAGGAATCGATCAGATGAAAAATGGTGTTTCCATGTGTATCTTCCCGGAAGGCACACGCAACGAAGCATCGGATGATACACTGCTTCTTCCATTTAAAGAAGGAAGTCTGAAAATGGCAGAAAAGACCGGATATCCGATCATTCCAATGTCAATCAACAATACGAGAAATATTTTCGAAGCCCATAGACCGTTTATCCGTTCTGCACATGTGGTTCTGGAATACGGCGAGCCAATCTATCCGAAGGATCTGCCAAAGGAACAGAAAAAATTCCTCGGTGCCCACTGTCAGGAGATCATTCAGAATACCATATCCAAAAATCAGTCACTGGTATAAAAATATGATGAAAAAAGTTTCTCAGATTTCTTTTTACACTGGGAGCAGAGAAGAACTGCTCCCGGGATTTACTTCAAAATTCCCTTATATTTCTTCCTGTTCCGATATCACAAAACATCCGGGACACTTCTGCCCATGGCACTGGCATCCGGCCATGGAGCTTTTTTATCTTAAACAGGGATCTCTTGAATACAACACACCTGGCAGCAGAATCCTTTTGGCGGAGGGCTGTGGCGGTCTGATCAATTCCAATGTCCCGCACATGACAAGACCAGGTCCGGATTTTGCTTCCTCGACACAGTTGCTGCATCTTTTCGACCCTTCTTTTATTTCCGGCGTCCATGGCAGCCTGATCGATGAGAAATATGTCACACCGCTGACCACCGCATCCCAGATCGAGATCATCCCTCTTTATCCGGATCATCCGGAACATAAACAAGTGCTCTCTGCTATCCGCGATTCCTTTTTGATTTCAGAAAACACCCCCGGCTACGAACTAAAACTGCGTTCTGCCCTCTCAGATATCTGGTTTCAGATTTTTGAACTTGCACTGCCGCTGATGCAGACCAAAGACCGGTTTGACAAACGAAACAAACGCCTGAGACTGATGATGGTCTACATTCATGAACATTACGCCGAAAAGATTTCCGTAAAAGATATTGCCGGTACCGCTTTTGCCAGTGAACGCGAATGTTTCCGACTCTTTCACGACTGTCTGCATATGAGCCCTGCCGAATATATCAAAAACTACCGTCTTCAGGCAGCCTGCGATATGCTCACAAATACAAGAGAACATATCACTTTTATCAGCCAGAGCTGCGGCTTTGGAAGCAGCAGTTATATGGGGAAAATTTTCCGTGAATCGATGGGATGTACACCGAACGAATACCGCACAAAGCTGCGTGGCTGATATAAAATGATAGTCAGGCGGATATTCGCAATCCGCTTTGCTATTTGGTTAAAATGCTGCATTTCATGCATCATCGGCAGCATATCTTCGATTCCGCACATAAGATTGGCAGTATTCTGCTATAAAAAGGCAGAAATAAGATATTTTTTTGCCTTTTTATGCACTATAATCATAATCGAAATGAATCATATCCCTCAAAATCCTGGTCGCACACACGATTGCTTACCACTTTGCAGAAGTGGCGGCCTTCTCCGACTGAATGATTCATTGCAGCTGGAAATGCCCACATACATTTACCTTGCTGTATTCATTTCATCACACTACTTTCGGATCAGGGCGTGATTCGGCCATCATGCCCGAGTTCCCTTTTCGTTTTTTCGATAAATTTGAGAGGAGATTCTATGAGTGCAATTAAAATTGTTTTTTTTGACATTGACGGAACTTTAATTGATATGAATAAGAAACGTATTTCTGAAAAAATGCTGGAGACACTCCGCAGGCTGAAAGAAAACGGCACGATTATTTGCATTGCGACCGGCAGAAGTCCGATAGCACTTCCGCATTTTGAAGGTGTTGAATTTGATGCTTTTCTGACTTTTAACGGTTCTTACTGTTTCACAGAAGATGCGGATATCTTTTCCAATCCAATCCCGACTGAAGATGTACATATGATCATCCAAAACGCCACGGCTCTTGGTCGTCCTCTGACGGTTGCCACAAAAAACAGACTGGCATCAAACGGCAAGGATGAGGATCTGATCGAATATTATTCTTTTGCCAAACAGGAGATTGATGTGGCTGATGATTTTGAGCAGGTTGCTAATGAAAAAGTCTATCAACTGATGGCCGGAAGCTCACTTGCAGAACATCCGGCACTGATGAAGGATGTTTCCCATGCACGTATCACCTTCTGGTGGAACCGTGCCGTTGACATTATCCCGACAGACGGCGGAAAAGGCCGCGGCATCGAAAAAATGTTAGAATATTATCACTTCGATAAATCGCAGGCAATGGCGTTCGGAGACGGAAACAATGACATCGAAATGTTGAAGAGTGTCGGCCACGGCGTTGCCATGGCAAATGCTTCTGATGAATTAAAAGCGATTGCCGACGATGTGTGCGGTGATGTGGCAGAGGATGGTATTTACTACTACTGTCTGGAACATGGTATGATCTGAACTCTGCACACCGCCTGCAAAGGTTGAAGTCCCTCACATCTGAAGTATAACAAAAAGCTCCGGCAGGAATACAGTTACATTCCGCCGGAGCCTTTTTGTACACCTCCAGAATCCGCCAGAGGTTGTTATATCCGAGACGAATCATCTTACAGCTGACATAATTTTTCCACTACTTTTTCAAAATGCATGAAATGCGATGCCTTTACCAGCACGGTATCCCCGCTCTGGATCAGAGACGGCAGACAGGTCAGCAGTGCCTCCATCGTCGGAACCTGCAGCACTTCGCCACAGCCGCCGTTTGCCATGGCTGCTTCTGCCATATGGCTGCTGATTTTTCCGGTGCAGATCAGAAGGTCGATCTTGTTCTTTGCCGCATGGTATCCGACTTCTGCATGCATCTGTTCTTCGTTTTCTCCAAGCTCCCCCATGTCACCAAGGATCGCCACTTTACGGCCTTTTGCATCTCGCAGCACGTCCAGAGATGCTTTCATGGAAACCGGATTTGCATTGTAGCAGTCATCGATGATCTGGATATCTCCATGGTTAATGATATGGAATCTTCCGCCAACCGGCTCCAGTGCCTCGATGCCGGCTTTGATCTCCTGCATGGTCAGTCCCAGTGCCCTGCCGACAGCCGTCGCTGCCAGTGCATTGAGTACCATGTGCCATCCCGGGATCGGAACGGTAACACGGATGCTCTCTCCGTCTGCATGGATCGTGCAGGCAATACCGGAAAGCCCCAGGCTCTCGATCTCATCGGCATAGACCGGCTTCTGTCCTTCCACACCGAAAAATATCGGTTTGATGCCTTTTACTTCCTCGATCGTATCCAGCTTGTCATCGTCCCCATTTAAAATGATGCAGCCGTCTTCTTTCAGGAAATCAAAGATTTCCGTCTTTGCTCTTAAAATACCGTCGCGGTCTTTTAAAAACTCCAGATGACACTGTCCGATATTGGTGATCACGCAGATATCCGGTCTGGCTACTTTGGCAAGACGATGCATCTCTCCAAAATGGCTGATGCCCATCTCAAGGACTGCGATCTGATGTTCATCTCGCAGACGGAAAACGGTAAGCGGCAGCCCCAGCTCGTTATTGAAATTGCCAAGGGTCTTCAGCACATTGTATTTCTGAGCTAAAACCGATGCGATCACTTCTTTTGTGCTGGTCTTTCCGACACTTCCGGTGATACCGACTACTTTGATATCGAGCTGCTGCCGGTAGTACTCGGCGATCCCTTTGACTGCCTCCAGAGAAGATGCAACCTGAATGTACGGTCCTGCCGGGTTTTCCAGCTCTTTTTCACTTAAAACAGCCAGTGCACCTTTCTCAAAAACAGATGGGATAAAGTCGTGTCCGTCTACACGCTCTCCCGGAATTGCCACAAACAGGCAGCCCTTTGCTGCCTGCCTGCTGTCTGTGGTAATACTCTCTACAATACTCTGTTTCATCTCTTCGCTTCCGTGGTAAACACCTCCGCAAGCCTGAGCTATTTTTTCAAGGGACATATTTTTCATGTTAAAAATACCTCTCTGTTCTTTTATTTTGCTGATACAGCGATCAGTTTCTCGCAGAGGTCTGCAAAATCCATGCCAAGTGCCTGTGCTTCCTGCGGCAGAAGGCTGGTCGGTGTCATGCCCGGAAGTGTATTGGCTTCCAGACAGTACATTTTGCCGTCCTTGGACATCATAAAGTCCAGTCTTCCGTAATTGTCAAGCTGCAGTGCCTTAAACCCTTTCACCGCATATGCCTGCATCTGCTCTGTCTGTTCTTTCGTCAAAACGGCCGGACAGGTCTCAACGGTGCTTCCGGCTTTGTATTTGTTCGTGTAATCATAAAAGCCTTCAATCGGTGCGATCTCAATGATCGGATAAGCTATTCCGTCCACGACACCGACTGAAAATTCACGACCTTTGATATATTCTTCCACAACGATCACATCTTCATAAGAAAATGCATCTGCAACTGCTGCTTCGTATTCTTCCTGTGTTTTCGGAATCGTAACACCGACGCTGGAACCTCCGCAACACGGTTTTACAACACACGGAAGTGTCATGCCATGTGCCTCAAGCGAAATATCCTCGCCTTTTCTCAGGATAAATCCTGCCGGTGTCGGAACTTCATTCTGCCAGAAAAGCTGTTTGGAAAGTCCCTTATCCATGGCAATCGCACTTCCCAGATAACCACTTCCCGTATAACGGATACCGAGCAGGTCAAAAGCTGCCTGTACTTTTCCGTTCTCACCGTTCTCGCCGTGCAGTGCCAGGAACACAACATCTGCTGCCTGACACAGTGCAATCACATTGGTGCCAAAGAATGCTTTTCCTTCTTGAATGCTCTTCTCTACCTGACTGTCAAAACTTCTCGCATAAGCGGCTGCGGCATCGACATCGTATTCATCGGTAAACGCCTGCATCGGATCTGCATCTTCTCTTCCGAAATAGACATCCACCAGGATCGCCTGATGACCTCTGCTTCGAAGTGCCTTGCATACCTGTGTACCGGATACGATCGATATCTCACGCTCGGTACTGATACCTCCTGCTAAAACAACAATTTTCATAATGTTCCTCCTCATGCCGCAGTTCTGCGGTCTTTTTCTTTCTATATAGCTCATCACTGCCCATCTATAGCTGTATACGACGTCGGATCACTCATGGTATCGGTTGTGGTGCCTGTCGTTGGATCAGCCGCACTGCTCTCCGGGGTGACTTCCACTCCCTGCTCGTTGATCACACGGGTCTCAGCCGGCTGTGAGATTGCCACAGAGCCGGTGCCCTGATTGATCGAAGACTTATAAACAACGACCGGTGTTCCGATCTCGATATTGTCAAAAATAATACCTGCCTGATCCCACGGTGTATTGACACATCCATGCGAACCATTTCCCTGATAAAGCGTTCCGCCAAAGCTTGCACGCCATTTTGCATCGTGGATACCGACACCGCCGTTGAACGGCATCCAGTAATCAACCGGTGTATTGTAGCTCTTGCCGGTCAGGTTGTCGGCTCCCCGAAGGATCGCCTTTGCTTCCTTGTCAAACAGGCAATAAAGTCCTAGCGGAGTCTCGTAACCGTCTTTTGTCGCATCGCCGGTAACGACCGGAGTATCAACCAGACACTGTCCGTCTTTGTAGAACCACATACGCTGGTTGGTGATATCAATCTCCACATAGGTATCGCCGATATCGTTTTCTTCCCCTCTTGCCATGGCACTTTCCAGCCACTGTGGCTGTCTTGTCGCAGATTCGCCTGATTTAAGTGTCTCATCCAGCCATGCCGCCTCGGTCTCCTCATCCATCTTCCAGCCGTAATTCATGCTGGTTACGGTCACGGTCTCTCCAAGTGAGGTATGGAATGTCTCATCGGTACCGAATGTATCGTACTTGTCTGCCAGCTGTCCGATCCAGTCTGCGATATGATTCCAGTCAAAAGAAACATTTCCGCTGGAATCTACTGTCATCCAGTCTTTGAATGTCTGGTAATCCAGCACATCGGAAGCATCTCCGATCTCATATGTAACCGTCATATCCCAGTATTTCTGCAAAGATGCCAGTTTCTTTTTCAGTTTTTTATTGTCACTGGTCTTCTTTGGTTTCAGATAGCAGTCGCTCTCTTCCAGATTTACTTCGGTCTTGCCGTCCGTCACTGCCTGACAGAGCAGCTCATAGACTTTATCTTCATCCAGCTGATTGCCTTCCACTTCCTCCACAATCTCAAATCCGGAAGACGTTTCATCAATATAGGCATCTTTCGGTTCGGTAACTTTATCGCTGTCAAAAGCATCCAGTTTTTCCATCGCTTCTTTGAGCTTTGCCTTATTGTAAACCGTCGGAGTCGTCATCGTATACTCCTGCGGATGGAAGTATGCATTGATCCATAAAAAAGAGTTCTGTGAATATTTCAGCTGCTGTGCCGCACCGTCTGATACATACTCAAACTGAATATCCGCACCGTCGATCTGTTCGGTCTTGTTGTCTTTTTCATGCACCCGCAGTACATAATCCTGCACCTGGTTTGCAACCAGATTTTCTACTTCTTTTACGGTCTTGCCGGACACATCAATGCCGTTTACCGTCGTCCCCGGAAAGAAACGGTCCATATAGTAAACGCCAAATCCCAGATAAACAGCAACCATGATCAGGACAACAATGCCGGCCACGATAAGAGGTGTTCTGGAATGTTTCTTTTTCGGCAGTTCCGGTTTTACCGGCTGCTGCTCATATCTTCCGGGTCTTCCCTGGCTTCCTTCTCTCCGGCTTCTTTCTGATCCCGGTGTTCTCTGCGGCTGTTCCAGTCCTTCGGCTCTTCTGTGCCGTTCTTCTCTTGAGCCTTCCCGTCTTGAACCTTCTGTTCTTGAACGGTCTCTTCTTCTTTTTCTTTTTGGTCCATCGTTTAATGTGATTTCCTTCATATGCTTTTCCTTTGCCTCTTAAAAATACTGTTATCATCCCCGGTATTTTGCAGCAGAGCAGCCATTTGCGTTCCGCTTTCAAAATACATTCCTATTTTAGCACGTATCCAAAAAAAGTAAACACCTACCTGTCAAGAAAAACAGACCGAAATTACAACATTTTAAATGCGATCAGTACAATCCCCAAAATCACAAGTACCACTCCGGTTGCACGGTTTAACGTTTCCGGTTTTGCCCTGTTTGCAAAACGTGCCGCAATCCTTGCCCACAGGAACGTGAACAGCACGCACAGCACCAGACAGGTGATATCCGGCATGCCGCCGATCGCAAAATGAGAAGCCGCACCGGTAAATGCCGTAAACGCCATGATAAACACGCTCGTTCCGACTGCGGTCTTCAATTCATAGCCAAGCACACTTGTCAGGATCAGAAGCATCATCAGTCCGCCGCCCGCTCCGACAAAGCCGCAGATAAATCCGATCAGCATGCCGCAGATCACAGACTGGATAAAACGCTTCTTTTTTGAGACTGCCTGCATGGCTTCTTTGGTCGTCATAACCGGTTTTACGATAAATTTGACACCAAGCAGCAGTGTCATGACCATCGAAAATCCGCCCATGGTCGTACTCGGGAGCAGACTTGCGATATAGCTGCCCACCAGCGTAAATAAAAGTACTGTGACCATCATCACGATTCCGTTTGCCACATCCAGGTTTTTGTTTTTGCCGTAAGTATAAGCTGAAACCGCACTGGCGAGCACATCGCTGGCAAGTGCGATGCCGACTGCCTGATACGGATCCATGCCAAGAAAAGTGATCAGCATCGGACTGATCACAGCTGCCGCACTCATGCCGGCAAACCCGGTTCCGATGCCGGCTCCCATTCCGGCAAAGAAACAGACTAAAATCGTAAAAATCATATTTTGTCCTCTTTTCTCTTTTTGTGTTAAAGCCCATTATAAAACATCTTCTCCACAAAAATCAATACCGCAAGAAACGCTTCTTTCGCTTCCTGCGGTATTTTATCTTTTCTTTCAATATCTTTTATGGCAGTCCGAAAAAAAACAGATCAGACTGATCCGTTTTTCCGTGTCGTTACGGTAACTGTGCTGCCGGTCCATCTCCAGGCAAAACATATCCTCTTTTCCGACCAGATATGCTTCCTCGCCGCACCGGATCTTTACTTCGCCTTCCAGCACAGAAATGTATGCTCTTGTCTTTTTCCCCTGAATGCTGCCGGTATATTCTGCCCCCGGTTCCATATCAATCCGGTAAATCTTTGCCACACAGTTATCTTCATAAGGAAAACAGTTCCATATTTTATATTCGCCCCTTACTTCCTTTGTCGGCTCCATCTCTTTTATATGCACCAGTCTGGACCCTGGAAACACATCCTCTGTCAGCTCCTGAAATTCAATGTGAAGTCCGCCGATAATCTTTCCGATCACACCAAGAGAAGGATTTGCGGTCCCTTTTTCGATCTGAGCCAGCATACTTTTGCTCACCCCGGTCTGTTCAGCCATTCCCTCAAGACTCATCCCTTTTTCCCTGCGGATCCGCTTTAAATTAACTGCAACGTTATAATTCAGATTGTCCATAACTGCTCCCTAGTCCTCCGATATACTGATCACGCTCAGTTCTTTCCGGTACTTTTTTTTATGTTCTTTTTTCTGGAGGTACATTTCATGATCTGCCTGTTTTATAATATCCCTGACCTGCATCTCCTCATTTCCGCCCTCTACTTCTACGATACCGCAGCTGAAACTCTTCGGATATTCCTTTGTCTGCCCGGATGAAAATTCTTTCTGTACTTTCCTTATTTTCTGCTCTGCCATCTCGTAGGGACAGTTACACAGGATCACGCAGAACTCATCTCCTCCAATCCTTGCAAACACATCTTCTTTTCGGATGTGTTTTTGGATCGTCTCAACAAAAAACGTGATATACCAGTCCCCTTCTGTGTGTCCGTATTGATCATTGATATATTTCAGATGATCCAGATCGCAGTAACAGAAGGTCAGGTTGCTCCCTTCTTTCAGCATATCCTCTGCCTTCTCCAGGAAATAGTGACGGTTTCCGATCTGTGTCAGCCCATCGCGGTTCGCTTCCATCCTCAGACGTTCTTCCCGCAGCTTCTCTTCCGTCACATCCCGGATAATATAAAGAAAGGCCTGTTCTCCCTGCCACTGCATATATCCGGTAATGATCCTATAAAAATGATGTCTTGAATCCTCTGCTTCCCATATCCATTCAAAAGAATCTCTGCTCTCTTCCGACCGTTGTTTCTGTGCAAACCGAATACACATCTGATAAACTTCATTCCGATCAATACTTCTGTCATTCCTCTTTTTACAGTACAGAATCCTCCTGCCATCGGCACTGGTCACGAAAATCTCCTCTTCGCTACGGTCGATCATCTCTACCAGAAGCTGATTGTAAGTTTCTACCATCCCGGCATGTATTTTTTCCCGCTCTGCTTCTTGTTTCAGTTTTAATTCCCGCTCCTTCAGCTGCTGCGTCATCGTATTGAATGCCTCTGAAAATTCCCCGAGATAAGATACTGTCTGAGAATAGTCACCCTTTGCCACCTGTTTTGCCTGCCAGGTCAGATGATTTAGATTTGCATGGATATTTTTTAAATTTTCGCACAAAAAATTCTCCCGCGGAGGCGGCTGCACCGACAGATTTCCTCTCGAAAGGGCTGCTGCGTACTGTTTTGTTTCTGTAAACGTCTTTGCAAAATACTGCAGTCCCCTGCCAAGCTTCCGAAAAGGCTCATCGAGTTGTTCCACATCAAGCGGCTGAATTTTTTTATCATACAGGATGCTTCTGAGGTATTCAAACAATAATTCGCTGTTTTTATCCTCCATGACTATGCTCCTATTTTTCGTCTTCTATATTTGCATGAAATCTGCACACGCGGTCACCGGTTGCCCAGCAGTCTACCTCTACTGCCGTATAGAACTTTCCGGAATACATGCTTAAAATACCGCCGATAAATCCTTCGTCGTAATTGCATACCGTCTCGCCAAGGATCGGAAGTCCGGAACAGTCCGCATCCTCTGACACATTGAGAATGATCTTTCCGCTCTCCTCATCTACCTTTTCGATACGCAGCACACCGATCTTTAATTCCTGCATTTTACTCTGAAGCTCACTTACAAACTGATCCAGCGGCTGATCCAAATTCAGCATTTTCTTTGCAAAATATTCTCCCGCCTTGCGTCCGGCATTGCGGAAAATCTCAATCTGCTTTTCCTTTCCAAACTGTCCGATCAGCTCCTCTTTCAGGGAATATTCCAGCAGACGGTAAACCATCACCGGAAGCTCTTCTCCGAGATTGCCTCTGCTGCCCGCATCATACTGCAGATAATCCTCCAGTGTAAGAGCTTTCCCTCCCGTCATAAAAACATTTTCTTCCATTGTATTCTCCTCTGCCTGTGTCCATTTATTCCTTGACTCATCATTCTATGTATTTCAGTATAACATCTCTTTTTTCTCCGTTCAACCAATTTTCCAATAAAAAGAGCCATAACCAACTTCATTTAAAGTCAGCCATGGCTCTGTTTTCTCAAATTTTTATTTATCTTCCAGAATCTTATCGATACTTACCAGTTTTACGCTCAGTACAAAGATTTCTGTTGCCGTTTTCAGCTCTTCCGGTGTCGGGTAAGACGGTGCGATACGAATATTGGAATCCTGCGGATCTTTTCCATACGGGAATGTTGCACCGGCATCGGTCATAACAACACCCGCTTCTTTTGCTTTGGCTACGATTGCTTTTGCACAGCCAGGCAGTGAATCAAAGGAAATGAAGTATCCTCCGCGCGGTTCAAGCCAGCTTCCGATCTCCAGTCCGCCCAGCTCATTTTTCAGTCCGCTCAATACAGTTTCAAATTTCGGACGCAGGATGTCTGCATGCTTTCTCATATGCAGCACCATGCCGTGGATATCTTTGAAGAATCTTACGTGACGCAGCTGGTTCAGCTTGTCATGACCGATGGTCTGGATGGTCATCTGCTTTTTAATATCTGCAATATTTGCTTTGGAAGTACCGATTGCAGCTACACCGGAACCCGGGAAGCTTACTTTGGATGTAGAGCAGAATTTGTAAACCATGTCCGGATTACCTTCTTTTTTACATTCCATCAGGATTTCAACCAGGTTGTCCTGTTTATCCTCATATAAATGATGGATACCATATGCATTGTCCCAGTAAATACGGAAGTCTTCTGCTGCCGGTTTCAGTCTTGCGAAACGACGTACTGTCTCATCAGAATAGGTGATACCCTGTGGGTTGGAATATTTCGGCACACACCAGATACCTTTGACTGCCGGATCGTTGTTGACATATTCTTCAACCATATCCATATCCGGTCCATCTTCATGCATCGGAATGTTGATCATCTCAATACCGAAGTGCTCTGTAATCTTGAAGTGACGGTCATATCCAGGAACCGGGCACAGGAATTTTACTTTATCCAGTTTGCACCACGGAGTGCTGCCCATTACACCATGAGTCATGGAACGTGCCACCGTATCGTACATAACGTTCAGACTTGAGTTTCCATAAATAATAATATTGTCCGGAGATACCTCTGTCATATCAGCCAGAAGCTCTTTTGCTTCTTTAATACCATCAAGTACGCCATAGTTTCTGCAGTCAACGCCTTCTTCACATACCAGATCTGCATTGCTGTCCAGTACATCCATCATTCCCATTGACAGATTCAGCTGTGCGGTAGAAGGTTTTCCTCTGGACATATCCAGCTTCAATCCTTTGGCCTTTATCTCTGCGAACTGCTGTTCCAGGTTCTCTTTTTCCTTAAGCAGCTCTTCTCTGCTCAAATCCTTGTACGGTGTCATAGTAATCCTCCTCATCTTTCATGTCCATACGCAAAATACACTTGTTTGCCCTGCACGTATCCTGCTCTATCAGCTATTTTATTACGCACCTTGGGTTTCGTCAAGCTTTTTTCGATTTTAGTGATGGAACAGACGGATTCCTGTAAATGCCATTGCCATATTATATTTATCGCATGTCTCGATCACCAGGTCATCTCTTACGGATCCGCCCGGCTCTGCAATATATTTTACACCGCTCTTGTGAGCACGCTCGATGTTGTCGCTGAACGGGAAGAATGCATCAGAACCAAGTGTTACGTCCTGCATCTGATCCAGCCATGCACGTTTCTCTTCTTTTGTGAATACTTCCGGTTTCTCGGTAAATACTTTCTGCCATGCTCCGTCAGCCAGTACATCCATATACTCGTCTCCGATGTAAACGTCGATCGCATTGTCACGGTCTGCACGACGGATGCCTTCGATGAACGGCAGGTTCAGAACTTTCGGGCACTGACGCAACCACCAGTTGTCAGCCTTCTGTCCGGCAAGGCGTGTGCAGTGTACACGGGACTGCTGTCCGGCACCGATACCGATTGCCTGTCCGTCTTTTACATAGCATACAGAGTTGGACTGTGTGTATTTCAGTGTGATCAGAGAAATCTTCAGGTCATTTAATGCATTCTGCGGAATGTCTTTGTTTTTTGTCACGATGTTGGAGAGCAGCTCATCGTCAATCTTCAGATCCTGACGACCCTGTTCAAACGTAACACCAAATACCTGTTTGTGCTCCAGTTTTGCCGGAACATAGTTTTCATCGATCTGGATCACGTTGTAATTTCCTTTTTTCTTCTGTGCCAGAATCTCCAGTGCTTCTTCGCTATAACCAGGAGCGATCACGCCGTCGGATACTTCACGTTTGATCAGCATGGCAGTGTCTTTGTCGCAGACATCGGACAGTGCAATAAAATCTCCGAAAGAAGACATACGGTCTGCACCTCTTGCTCTTGCATAAGCACATGCCAGCGGTGAAAGATCACCCATGTCATCTACCCAGTAGATTTTTTTCAGGACATCAGACATCGGCAGACCGATCGCTGCACCTGCCGGTGAAACATGTTTAAAAGAAGTCGCTGCCGGCAGTCCGGTTGCCTCTTTTAATTCTCTTACCAGCTGCCAGCCGTTAAATGCATCCAGGAAATTGATGTATCCAGGTCTTCCCATCAGCACTTTGATCGGAAGGTCACTGCCGTCTGCCATGTAGATCTTAGATGGTTTCTGATTCGGGTTACAGCCATATTTCAGTTCTAATTCTTTCATTCTGATTTCCTCCTGACGTTTCATAATATACGTTAATTCATAAGAGTTAATTCATAAGATGCCATACGAATTGTTCCGTACTTCGTACTCTCACAATTCTTATCTGTTTTTATTTACGATCTTTGTCTCATATTTTCCGGTTGCGATGTCGATGTAACGCACAAACAGGGAGACTTTGTTATCCTCATTCAGACTGTTCCACAGGGTTTCGGTAAATGCTTCCATATCATCCGGAATTGCGATCAGTTTCGGTTCTCCTTCGAAACTTGGCAACGGATTGCCGTCGCACTTGTAGGTATGGATGAAATGTCCTTCGCCTGCCACACAGTTTTCATATGCAAACGTGTAGCGGTTGCAGGAATCCGGATTTCCGTTATTGCTCTTTAAAATCGACATTGCATAGCTGTATTTTCCGTTTTCGATGTGCATGATACCGGAGATACGCGGTGTATAGTTCGGTGCATCCGGCTCAAACTCACGGCTTCGAAGAGACTGTTCAAACGTAAGCTGACGATCCATGCCTTCGTAGATGGTATCGGTCTGATCTCCGTTTGTAACGATCGTCTTGTTTCCCAGCACACGTACCGGTGCGTAGATGATCAGGCTCGGGTCAACCAGCTTGGAAGGATCAAATGCCTGTGTTCGGATGCCTTCTCCATCCTCCACAAAGATACGGTTGCGGCTGTTCTCGCTTCTTCCCATGATAAAATAAGCGGTCACTGCCTTTGTACCATCCTTGGATCTTCCAATGATGATACCTCTTCCCGGATAAGAATTTTCCTGAAGTTCTTTTTCAATCGATAACATTTCCATGTTTGCATTCTCCTTTTCTTTTCACTCTCAACCTGCTTTGAAGCACTGTGCCAATCCACAGAACATTTCATTTTGCCAAAAATCCGAATTCAGACCAAGGCAAAAAAAATGTGCCGCACACTCCAAGCAAGATCTGCCCAGACGGTCGACACTTTTACCCTTATACTCCCTGTGGTCTATTCCACTTCCGTCAGTCGTATAATTATTTAAACCTTACCATTTCCCTGAAAAAAAGTCAACCTTGATTTTCGGTTTTCAGCCTTTTTCCATCCAACACTGCCTCAGTCAGCACATCGCCCCGGTATTTCAGTTTCAGAGAAAAAAACGGATGCTCTTCTTTTAAAAGTTTAAAAAAGATTTTATCGCCTTCCCAGAGGTTCAGCCTTTCAAGCTCACTTTTCTTTACCCACTCCAGCGTTCCTTCATCGCAGGTGATTATATCCCCTTCAAAGCCATCCGCCGTGTAAAGACACATATATTCCGTTTCCCATGCATCCGAAAGAAACGTGACCAGTCCCCGGAAACGCCAGGAAGTGAGCGTAAGCCCTGTCTCTTCCTTTACTTCACGGAGCAGACATTCTTCCGGCGTCTCGTCCTTCTCAAAATGCCCGCCGACCCCGATCCACTTGTCTTTATTGACATCCACCTCTTTTTTGATGCGGTGCAGCATCAGATAACGGTCATCCTTTTCCAGATAACAAAGTGTTGTAAGTCCCATTTTCTGTTTTTTCCTCCCTTTCCCGGTGCATGACGTGCACCTCGCAGCAAGAATGCCAGAGGCATTCTTGAATTAAGTTTCATACCTGCATATTTCCCTACATCTGCCTGCGGACAACTGCATATTCATCATCCAGGCGATAATATGGGCAACAATAGTGGCTGTCCTCCATAAAACGCACCAGCTCATCCTCATCAAGATTCACTGTACAGATGGATTCTTCACAGTCCTCGTCATATACATAATTCACACAAGTTTCACAGTCATTACGCATCGCTTTCTCCCTTTCTCAATTTCCGTAAAACTGATACAGGCATCCCGTCTGATTTTTTTTATACTTTCTGTTCTCGGTTCTGGAATTGCCTGCTCTGTGTTCATCTTATCTTTTTTTCTTTTTTCTGTCAATGCCAGGAATCCAGGGTATCATGTTTCTGCTTTTTGGCTTTTTTACGACATATTTTGTCCTGTAAAGGCACATACTGTCCTTTAACGGGACAGCCCTTTTTCAATTTTCGTTTACCATGTGTTTGACCAAACAATTTCCGCATGAATTCAAGTCGAACGCACGTGAGACTTGGCACGCGATTCTGGTCAGCCTGGCTGACATTTGCCTGACAGGATCGCTGTGCAATAAAGGGTTCAAGGAGACCTTATGAATTGTTTTACCAAAAAAAGGAGGACTTATATGCCGCGAATTATAGAAGGAAAAGAAATGAACCTGATCGGCGACCGACTCCGGGTTCTGCGAAAAAAACATCATTTAAGCCAGCAACAGCTTTCCGAACGTCTGGAAACACAGGCTGTTTATATCTGCCGCGGTTCCATTTCAAGAATTGAGGACAAAAGTCGGACCGTCACTGACATTGAACTAATGGGACTTGCAAAAGTACTTGGCGTAAAAATTCAGGATCTGTTTGAATAGTGTTATTTTCCCACTGCAAAGCATTAACTTATTGACTTATTGTGCAGAAACTCTTACAATAGATAGATGAGCAGGATGCGAATTTTTCTTTACTCGAGAGCCATTCGCATACATCAAAACTACGATATATTCATTTATTCTTGAATCAGGAGGATTTTTATTATGCAGCAAGTATCTGTATTTGCAGAAAACCAAAGAGGTATGATGGAAAAGATCACAGGTGTTCTTCGCAGTGAAGATATCAATATCCTGGGATCGGTAACAAATGACAGTGCCGAATACGGTATCGTCCGCATGGTCGTATCCAATCCGTCAGCAGCCGTAGATGCTCTGACAAAAGCCGGTCTTCTGTGCCATCTTACGGAAGTAGTCGGCGTGGAACTGATGGATGAAGTCGGAAATCTGAACCAGCTGCTCCAGGCACTTTCCGAGAGCAATATCAATGTAAATTACCTGTACCTTTCCTTTAACCGCGAGACAGGCATGCCGATCATGGTATTCCATTCCGAGGATATTATGGAAGTGAAAGCCTGTATCGAACGCAAAGGGTATACAGTATTGTAAATGTGCAAATGAACGCCATAAAATATAAAATAGTTTTGTAAAAATAGTACGCCATGATGATTCGAAAACAATCTCCTGACA
>ENA-OWPB01001413-OWPB01001413.1-human-gut-metagenome-genome-assembly--contig:-NODE-1413-length-21913-cov-11.432290_pt1 | contig 21913 bp, 15 predicted proteins | sample MGYA00248260_ERZ651838 | MGnify/ENA primary metagenome ERZ651838 (study PRJEB26924, sample SAMEA4378304) | human gut metagenome | biome: human gut; feature: human-associated habitat; material: faeces...
TTAGCGAAACTTAAATTATGCCCAATATGGAATATACTTTTTATATCTTGGTGTTGTATCCGGGTCCATTACTTTAATATATCCACCTTCAACAGCACTGGTAAGAAGTCTCGATGCCTTGGCCTTCTCTTTTTCTCCCAAACCGAATATTTTTTGAATATCTGAATTAGAAATACCTTATCCTGGAGTATCGTTTCTTTTAACTTAATTATATCCATGCTGCCGCCCCTTTTCCTGTGTAATATCGATACATAAAATAAGATCAAATCGCCACAAAAATATGCGGCTTTTTATAGCATCATAATAATTGCATCTATAATAATTTCCGTCACCAAACTAAGAAGCACACTTCCTAATATCGTGCAAAGAACAATCCCCATTATAGGATGTCTTACCTTCCATTTTGTCATCATCCTATATATTTTCTGCTCTAAACAACTTTCTTTGTCCCAGAACGAAGACATCTTGCTTTTCTTTACACAGCCTTCCGTCTTTTCTTTGCTGATTTTCCCAACCATATACGCATATAAGTACATTCTGTAATAAGTAAGCCTTCTCTGCATTCTTTCTTCTATATCATTTTTTGTTTCGGCAAAAAATTGCATATCATTATAGTTATAAACGTAATCCATATTTTTCCTCTTCCTTGGCTGTTATATCCTACATCAAATATTATGATATAGGAAAAATACTTTACAAAATTCTCCTCAAATTCATACCTCTGGCATTCCTCCATCACTCTCTATCATTTTAATCTCTTCAGCTGCATTCAAGACATTCAGCTGATATTCAGCAATCTCTTGCAATATTTTAAATCTTTCTTCTTCTCCTTTTCCTTCCCGCAGCATCTGTGCATTATGTGATTCCAGATTGGATAGAACTGTTAATTCATTGATAGTTGCAAAATCTCTGACATTGTTTTTCTTCGCAAGTTCAGGATTTGCCTCTCTCCATGCTTTCGCCGTAAATCCAAATAATGCTACATTTAATATGTCTGCTTCTTCCTTTAACCGTTGAAATTCTTTTATCAGATATAGTTTAAATACTGGACTGATTGCAGATGCAAATTCAAATGCAATATCTTTGTGTGCATATGTGCCACCATATTTTCCACGTTTTACATATAATCCAATGGCATTTGTTTCATTTACCCATTCCGAAACACTAGGTGTAAAAGTCAATAACCCTGCTTGCTTTTTAAATTGTTCGGATTCGAACACTTTAAAATTGGGATTATATATCTGTTCCCATACAGACAAATATTCCAAAGTACCACGATTTCTTAACCAATTTCTTACCACATCTGCTGCCCTGACAGAATCTGATTTAGCCTTAGCAATATCTGTAATGCAAATGTAATCATCTAACTTCTGTTTCGAAATTGAAATATGCACATTTTGTACTTCAATTACTTTATTCTTCATTCACATCTTCCTTTACAATAAGATCATCCATCTTTACTTTATACGCCAGCAAACGTAATACATAATCCGGCATCTTTCTGGTTCCTCGTTCCCACTCTGTTACTGTTCTGTATGGGATTTCAAAATATTTACAAAATTCCTTTCTGTTCATTCCGGTACTTTTTCGTAATTCTTTTATTTTATCTTTTGTTTCCATTTTTTCTCCACCATTTACACATTGTGTATATATCGTAGCATACTTTTTCATTTGTTACAATATCTATCATCTTCATTTTAGTATGCTCTCTGAAACACATAATCTACCATACCCCAACTCCCCATTCGGCCACCTCTCATACCCGGGAATCTGTCTCGCCCCTCTCCGCAAATATGCTTTCACTTTCTCTCCATACAGATACGGATCATTTCCTTTCACAATCCCCCACTCCATCAAAAGTGCCGCGCTTCCTGTAACAAAGGGCGTTGCAAATGAAGTTCCTGTGAACTCTGCATATCCTCCGCCTGCTGCCGGAGCCATTACTCTCACACCCGGAGCGGCCAGATCAGGTTTGATTACATTTTCCCCCTCATATATCTGTGTCGGCCCTCGTCCGGAGAAGTCTGCATAGGAAAAGGTCAATGCATTATACGCTGCCACAGTAATAACAAGAGATGCAGTAGAAGGTATCGTAAGTGTTGTGGAACTGTCTGGCTTTAAAAATGCAGTACCGATATTAAGTGCATTCTGTACCGGAAGCCACATTTGCCACAACTTATCCACAACACGGTCTGGCATCATCTTTATTTTCCACACTCCGGCTGTGACAAATTCATTTCGTGGTAGAAAACTAATATAAATTTCCTGGCGAACACTATATGGTTTTGGCTCTCCATAGTAAACCAGGAGTTCTGTTTCACCAATCTGTATTCTTTGTGTTCCTTCTTTTTCTTCCAGTCTGCCGGAATGATTTCCGGATGGATCAACAATTGTAATTGCAACTTCATCGACATAGGATTTCCAAATTTGCAGACTGAATGACTTCTCCCTCTGCTGTACTGCAAGTTGAACTTCTGTCATCATTCCTTTTCTATATTCACCTGCCGCATGTCCCGCAGTCGTTCCTTCATTTCCACTTCCTACACAAATCACATTCTTCCAACGTTCAGATACTGTATTCAAATATCTTTCCAAAAGACTTGTTCCATCATGGGAACCATATGTATTCCCAAAACTGATATTGATCGCCACTGGCTTTTTTAACTCTTCCGCTTTTCTTACGATATAATCCACACCTCGCATCAGCTGGGTAGTTCTTGGGAATCCTGTTTTCCCCGCTCCCCCCATCTTTACAATCAGCAGCCCTGCTTCGGGTGCAGCTCCTCGATATTTTCCATTCTTACTACCTCTTCCATTTCCAGCCACAATCCCGGCTACTGCTGTTCCATGTCCACTGGTATCACGGCTTGGTACTATGCGATACCTTTCTTCCCTGACTTCCATGCGTAGTGCTTCATTTATCTGTTCTGAAGTGAACTCTGTTCCGATATGATATCCTTCCGGCGGTTTACCGTTTTGTATCGTCTGATCCCATAAAGCAAGAATTCTTGTCGTTCCATCTGCATTTCTAAAATCAGGATTTTCATAATCAATCCCACTGTCTACAATTCCGATCAATACACCCTTTCCCAACAGTGGAAACGACCGTTTTTTCTGCTGATTATCCTCTAACCCCTCTTGCCCAATCGAAGAAAAAGAAGGCGCAGCCTGTACTTCATCAATACAGGACACACGCCTTCCATTCTCTACTTGAAAATATAAACTTTTTGGTTTTTCTATAAATTCTACTTCTGGAAATGCTGCCAGTTCTTTTATCTGACTTTCTTTTATTTGGATAATGGCATATCCACCTGTCAGTTCCGTCACATAAACAGCTCGTGTTCTTACTCGCTCTAACGTCTCGGAATACTTCACGATCAATTCCCATTCTTTTTCTTCCGGATCATACCCGATATCCAGACTCTCGCTTTTCTGCCGTTCTTCTTCTGTGATATCTAATGCAAGATTCAATTGATTTTCTATTTTCTGGCTCATGAAGGCTGCAACCTTACCTCATCTCTTATTTCTATGTTTTATGAAGTAATTTAGCAGATTATTCCATTTCCATCTCTAAGACAACCAACTCACAACTTTTCAGATTCAGCCTGTTCTTTGTACAATCTACTGTCTCGTCCTTCTGGTTCGACAACAATACCTTTTTCACATCACCTTTTAACTCAATGCTTGCAACATCCGTTCCAAAATTAGCTGCAACAAGAATCCATTTTGCTGCATCTTTTCGATAAAATGCCTGGATGTGATCCATTTCTTCATATTCCGGAATGAATTCTCCATAAGTAAATACATTTTTAAATTCATCTGATTTACGCAATGCAATTAACTTCCGATAGTAATTCAGAACAGAATCCGGATTGTTTTCCTGATCCTCAACATTAATCTCTTTGTAATCAGGATTTATCTTTAACCATGCCGTTCCTTTTGTAAACCCGGCATTCTCCCCACTTGTCCATTGCATTGGTGTTCTCGCATTGTCACGGCTCATCCGATTACAAACTCCCATTGCTTCACGGTCAGATAATCCGGCTTCACGGGCAATCTGATACTGGTCTTTTGTACTGATGTCATCGAATTCGTCAATGCTGTTCCACTTCGCATTTTTCATGCCTATTTCCTGTCCCTGATAAATGAAAGGAATTCCTCTGAGAAGAAGATTGACCGTACCAAGCATCTTCGTTCCCTCCGGTGTCTGGGCATAAGCCGGAAGAAATCTTGACACACCTCTCGGTTCGTCATGATTCTCTATAATATTTGCTTTAAATCCATACTTCTGTGTTTCCATCTGAGACTGGAAGATTGCTTTTCTCCATTTAGAAAATTCCATCTTCGGTGCATCATACCATCCATGTTTTCCATCACTAAGACAATGTGCACTAAAGTCAAATATTGTTGAGAAATGTCCGTTTTCTCCAATAAATTCCGGTAATTCATCCGCTTTCATATTGAAGACCTCTCCTACTGTAAATGCATCGTATTTTTGGAATGTATTTTTCTTTAAGTCTTCCAGAAGTTCTCCAACACCATCTACACTTTCAACCATTTTCCAGCAGCCGGCCATGCCATCTGCCCCGTCCGGTTCAAAATCAGGAAATTTCAGATCTTTCTTGATATTAATGATCGCATCGATTCGAAAACCGGAAAGTCCCTTTTCTAACCACCAGTTGATCATATCATAGAGTTTCTGTCTTAATTTCGGATTCTCCCAGTTCAGATCCGGCTGTTCCTTTGCGAACATATGAAAATAATATTTATCCGTTCCCGGCACCGGTTCCCAGCAGCTTCCGCCAAAATAAGAACGATAATTACTCGGCGGATTTCCATTCTTTCCTTCTCGGAAATAGAAGTAATCCGCATATTCTCCTTCCGGATCCGCTAATGCTTTCTGAAACCATTCATGTTTGTCAGAACAATGATTGATTACCAGATCCATGATAATATGCATGTCTCGCTTTTTCGCTTCCTCCAGCAATTCATCAAATTCTTCCATCGTTCCAAATTCTTCTGCGATTGCATAATAATCTGCAATGTCATAGCCCTGATCTACAAATGGTGATTTATAGATTGGTGATAACCATATAATATCAATTCCAAGCTTTTTTAAATAATCCAGTTTCGATATGATACCTCTCAAATCTCCGATTCCATCTCCTTTTGTATCAAGAAAACTCTTCGGATATATCTGATATGCTACCTTGTCATGCCACCACTTTTTTTCCATATTATCATCCTCTTTCATATCATTTTATTTGCCACTCACTGATGTAACCGTATTGCCAGTTCCCATCTTCTGTATTATACTGCTATTATATGATTGTATTCGTATGAATTCTTGCATTATTTTTTCATTATATAACACAATACTGCTATTTTAGAAGGAGATCCGAATGAACGTTCCACATTCACTCATATTAGAGCAAAAAGAAAATGCAAAACATGGAGAAGTATTCTTTCCGATCCAAAAATATATTACAAAACTTAACTTAAATTCCCCGGTCATTATGACTCACTGGCACGAAGAAGCAGAACTCACTTTGATAACAAAAGGTTCCTGTATTTATCAAATTGATTTAGTCGAGTATGAAGTAAATGAAGGTGATCTGTTATTCATTCCACCACTGCTTTTACATTCGATCCGCCTGAATGGAACTGATAATTTCTGCTCAGAAACCTATGTGTTTCATGTTAACTTTTTAGGGGGAAATGCAACAGATATATGCTCCACCCGTTATCTTACACCTATGATAAATCATGAATTGACCTTGCCTTATCATATTTCATCCACACACCCTGCACATCATTCTCTTCATGAATGCTTTATAAAAATGGCTTCACTCTATACGGAACAAACATTTGGATATGAAATTGCCCTGAAATCAGTCCTATTGCAGGCACTGTTTCTCCTACTTCAATATAGCACCACGGAGTCTGCAACTATTTCTGCTTCTTCAGATAAGCTGAAAAATGTACTCGATTATATCGATCTCCACTATGCCGAGCCTCTCACAATTTCCGAACTCGCAGAGCTTTGCTATTTCAGTGAATATCATTTTATGCGTTTTTTCAAAAAGCATATGAACATGACCTGCATCCAATATATTAATAATGTCCGGCTCGAAAAAGCAGTAGAATTATTTGAACATGGAGAAACTTCCATCCTGGAAGTCTCACTCTCCGTTGGCTTTCATAATCTTTCTTATTTTCACAGAGCCTTTAAATCCAAATATCACATGACACCATTATCTTTTATCAAAAGACTGAATTAATGTTTTGCTTTAAGAAAAGCAGCGGCTGAAACTTCCATTTTCAGCCGCTGCTCCTATAAATTCAATCTTCTATTTTTTCTTTCTTCGTCTCTTCTTGATTAACTTTCGAATCAATACTACCAACAGAATAATGATCATAATAAGGACCAGAACGATACCAACGATCATCACTGAAAACTTATTCGGATTCTTCACGAGATCGATCACATTTCTGCTTTCATCTACAACTTTACGTCCATGTGTCGTCTCATAATACTCCGGCACATTTGAAATGCCGTTGCCATCTGTATCATCAAAAGACTTCATATATCTTGCGATCGCATCCCATGCTTTCAGCTCCTTATCGCCTTCCATGATTGCCTGATCTTCCAGATTCTCGATTGGATTACCATCCTTATCCTTCGGCTCGATCTTCAACAGACCATAAGACATTTCCATTACAGAGCCAAGCATCTGTCCGGTATAAAGATCCGTCACAACTCGGTATAACTGGTCATCCTGGATCTCGATTCGCTCTCCATCTTCTCTTGTCAGATAACAGTCTGTTACTTTGTTCAGGATCATTCGATGCGGATTGAATGTGAAATTCAGTCCGCTGCAATATAATCTTGCAGTTGTCATAAAATCGGAAACCGAAGCGTCTACTTCTGCTGCCAGTTTCAATTCTTTACCAGTCAGATAAACATCAATCAGCGGATATCCTGCCAGTCCGTCTTTTCCTATTCCAAGTGAAAATGAATTATATACATCTTCTACAGTGATATCTCCTTTCGTATATGTATCGCGCACACAGCCGCTTGGAACAACAGCTACATCCACCGGCGTTCCATTATAGTCTTCTGAATGCTCTACAGAATAGATATACGAATCAGACATAATATCTCCAAGATTCAGTTCTTCATGCTTCGTCTCCATTTCTCCGAGACTGTTGAATTCGACATCATTCTCGGCAAGAACTTCATCTCTTGTATATCCGAAATTCGTCAGGTAATTAGTATCTACTGTATCCATCAGCGCATCGATTCGCTCTTGCGTCGCCTGATCCGGCTCAATATCTTCAGATACCGGAATCAACTCATAGGAAGTCATCTCCCAACGACCATCCTGTTTCTGTGTCATGGAAAGTGATCCAAGATTTCTTGCGTATTCTCCACAGGATACAATGTAAGTATTTCCGTGCTGAATAGGCTCTTTTAACTCGGTATGTGTATGTCCGCTGATGATCAGATCAAGATCCGGTACTTCCTTTGCAAGGATCTCATCTTCTGATTTTTTCTCGTCCTCCCAGGTTCCGCTGTGAGACACACAGGCAATCATATCTACCTTTTCATTCTTCTTAATCTCTTCTACCGTTTTCTTAACTGACTCAACCGGATCTTTAAATAATAATTCACAGGTTGGTGCACACTTCAGGGCATCTACTCCAAACACGCCCACTACGGCGATTTTTACATCACCTTTCTGAACAACCACATAATCCTTTACGCCATAGTTTTCAAATGCTGACTGGATCTGTTTTTGCCCTTCACTTAATCCGTTCTTTTCCATGCTGTCCCAATCAACATTACACACGACAAGACTCGGTACCGTCTCGCCGGAATTCTTCGCCGCTGTCAGCATGTCTGCCAGTCCCTTGGAACGATAATCAAATTCATGATTTCCAAAAGTTGACACATCGCATCCGAGATATCCGAGCATCCTAAGTTCTGCTGCTTCGGTATCATAAACTGTCTGGATCAGCGTCCCCATTGAAAAATCACCGCCGTCCAGTATCAGTGTATCTGGATTCTCTTTCTTCTTCTCGTCAATCAGAGTCTTTAGCTTCGCAAATCCGCCGACTTCTTTCTGTTCTCCATCTACAATTGTTGAAAAGCTGTTTAAATGAGAGTGTGTGTCATGCGTAAACAAAACATCTAACTGTTTGCTTTTTTCTGCCGCTTCTGCCGGAATATTCATTACAAATGGAAGGAGCATTGTAATGATCAGAAAGAGCGCCAGAATCTTTTTTCCTCTTTTCATAAGTTCTTTTCTCCTCTCAAAACTCGTGGTCACTGGGCTGAAAGCCCCGAAACTACGGTATTTATTTCAGCGACTACATATAGTCGCTGTAGTTACTTATATTCTGTCAGTTCCTCATAATCAAGATCTTCAAAATTAATTGCAATAATCTGCTCTTCGTCCACGCCATGCTGTTTTAGATAATCCTGATAAATCTCCAATAGTATTGATTTTCCACATCGTCTCACCTATGATAATGTAAAAAGCAATAATATTCAATAGTTTTTGCATCGCAATGTAAAAACTATATGAATTTTATTGTTTTTTGCATTCTATTAACTTTTATAGATTCTATTATTATTTCTAAGATTTTATAATTTTATTACTAGACTAAGGCAAATCGATTTTATTTTCTCTTAATTGCATTCCTTTGCATTCAGTGTTAGAATTTATATTATTGCTCTAAGATTTTTTACTGCAAAAATAAACAGGGATAAAAGGATAAAGATACTATGTTTCAGATTTTTGTTGACTCGGCAGCCAATCTGCCGGCTGTAACTGCAAAACAATACGATATTAACGTGATTTCTTTCGTCAATCTTGTTGACGGCAAAGAGATTACCTGTTTTGACCCGGATCTTTCACCAGAGGAAGAACGTCAGAAAGGAACCGAATACTATCAGGCCATGAGCAGGGGCTGCGAAATCAAAACCGGACTGATCAGCACTGCTGCCTTTGAGGAAGCATTTCGAAGCGCACTCGAAGCAGACCAGGATGTATTATATTTCTCACTGAGTAAAAATATCAGTGGTACTTACAATTCTGCAAGATTAGCTTCGGAAGAGCTGTTAGATGAATTCGGAGAGAAACACAAGATTCGTCTGGTCGACTCTCTCAATGCCTCACTTGCCCAGGGAATCCTTGCCGTCTATGCAAGCGAGATGCGTACCAAAGGAATGTCTGTGGATGAGGTCGCTGATACTCTGGAATATTATGTTGGAAAAATGAACGGAGTCTTCACTGTCGGGGATTTAAAATATCTTTCCCGCACCGGAAGAATCAAAGGAAGCGTTGCCACCATCGGAAATGTTCTTAAGATCAAACCAATCTTACGCGGAAACAAAGATGGCTATATCGTTTCTTACAAGAACTGTCGCGGACGTAAATCCGCACTGAACGAACTGGTCAATCTGGTCTGTGACAACATTGTAGAGCCAGAAAAGCAGATTCTCGGGATCGCACACGCAGATGCATATGAAGATTCGCTTTACGTCATGGACAAGATCCAACAGAAAATCAAAGTGCGTGATTTTATAAATACTTCTTATGATTTCTGTACCGGAAGCCATGTCGGACCGGATACGATTGCGCTTTTCTTTATTGGAAAGGACAGGGAACTTTCATAAAGTATGTAGATAATAAAAGAGGAACAAGCCCATTGGCAATACACATGCCACCTGCTGTTCCTCTTCATTTATAAATCTGCCCGTTTTTCAAAAACTTCTGAAATGCCTCATTGCCTAAAATCCAATGTGCAAATCAAGAAAACCAGGAAGAAAATATCCCTGTGGGTGCTTACATACCGGACATAATGCGGGTGCTTCTTTCCCTTCGTAGATGTGACCGCAATTTGTACAGATCCATTTTTTTGTTCCATCCGCATTTTCACACATATAAAACGTATTATTCTCCAGGCTGTCTGCAATCTTACGGAATCTTTGGCTATGTGCTGCTTCTATCTCTGCAATCTGCTGAAATGTTGCTGCTACCTCAAAGAATCCTTCCTGTTTCGCTACATCTGCAAATGCCGGATACACATCCTCCGCCTCTTCCTGCTCATTATGTTCTGACGCACGCAACAGCTGAACCAGAGTCTTCGTCTCATCTACCGGATAACTTCCATCAATAAAGATATTCGTTCCTGATGCTTCTTTTAACAATTCATAGTATCTTCCCGCATGTGCCCGCTCCTGATCTGCTGTGTATAAGAAAATGTCTGCAATTGCAGGTTTTCCTTCTTTCCGTGCCTGCTCCGCCGCAAATGTATAACGGTTTCGCGCCTGTCCCTCTCCTGCGAACGCACGCATCAGATTTTGTTTTGTCTTGCTTTCTGAAAATAAACCAGCCATGTCATATACTTCCTTTCTTCAGATCTTCTACTCTTTTCTAAAAGCTAAATTCATCCAAATCAGTATATGCCATGACTGGTTTATTAATTCACCTGTCCCAAATATTCATAGAAACTTTCTTATTTAGTTAAATCCGATCAGTCTTCTCGCAACCGTATACGCAAGTGAAGACACTCTTCTTCCTGATCTTCCCGGAAGATTCATCGTCTGTCCAAGAATTCCATAACGGATCTTCATATAAGTCCTATAGTCTTTTTTCTTCAGATAAGCCCACAGTTCTTTCTTCTTCTCGAGATTCTCTTTCTTCTTAGAGCGAATACATAGAATAGAAGAAACTGTCATCATGATTGCCAGATAATTCACCATATATTTTCTCAGCTTCTTGCTTCCGATCAGACGCAGCTCATACATGGAAATCATTTTCTTCGTTACGAAAAGCTGCTGGTCGATTCTGCTGATCATCACCTTCTCATTCACTGACTGATCCTCACGTCCGATGAAATATCTGTAAAGATCCACATTCATATAATAAAGTGTACGGACATGCGGCAGCGGATAATACACATAAATGTTGTCCACATAGAAGGTATGCTTCGGCAATTCCAACTGACAAAGCTTAAGCATCTCTGTACGGTAAATGACAGAATGCATCAGGATATACTGATCCAGACGGAAACGTCCGATATCCTCCCATTTAAAAATCTGATTCTCCGGAAGAACATTGTCATAACGGATAACCTTCTTATGTGTCATGCCAACTTTCTCATAAACATAGTTCGCAATGACCATGTCTACTTCTGACTCATCTTTCACAAATTCTTTGATCGTATCAAGAATCTTCAACAATGCTTCCTCGTCTACCCAGTCATCACTGTCTACAACCTTAAAATACTTTCCTGTCGCATGAGCCAGTCCACAGTTCACTGCATCTCCGTGTCCACCATTCGGCTTCGCAACTGCTTTTACGATCGTCGGATATTTTTCCTGATATCGTTCTGCGATTTCCTGCGTTCCGTCTTTTGATCCGTCATTCACTACAATGATCTCAACATCCTCGCCCCCAACAAGAATGGAATTGATTGCCTTTTCCATATATGCCTCTGAATTGTAACATGGAATTGCAAATGAAATATATTTCATGGTTTAACCTCCATTTTTTAATGCCCGCCTACGGCGTCGCTTCCTTTTCTTTTACGTTTGACTATCTCATGAACCCGCGCTAACCGCGCTCTACCGCCTGTTACACAGGCTGTTCATTCGATAATGGCGTAAGAAAAGTAAATGCCGCCTTTGGCGTCGCTTCCTTTTCTTTTACGCTCATTATATCATCTTTTCGACTTCTTGTTGTAAATTTTCTTTTTTTCAGCTATAGTAATAACGAATCATTAATATATTATTGAGTTCTTAGAATATATTGACAACAGAAATCGACTATCTCAACTTAAACCAAAGGAGAAACTTTATGAAGAAGAATGCAATCGTCGGACAGTCCGGCGGACCAACCGCAGTTATTAATGCCAGCCTTTATGGGGTTGTTTACGAAGCACTGAACCGTGAGGATGTCATTGGAACAATTTATGGAATGATCAACGGAATCGAAGGTTTCCTGAATGAGAATATGATGGATATGAAACCTTTAGAAGTGAACGGTGAGCTTGAACTAATCAAGACAACACCGGGATCTTATCTTGGTTCCTGCCGTTACAAACTTCCGGAAGACCTGACAGACGCCGTCTATCCGCAGCTCTTTGAGAAATTTGAGAAGTACAATATCGGCTACTTCTTCTACATCGGTGGAAATGATTCCATGGATACAGTAAGCAAGCTTTCCCGCTATGCCGAGACTGTAAACAGCGAGATCCGTTTCATCGGAATCCCTAAGACGATCGACAATGACCTTGTTCTGACAGACCACACACCGGGATTCGGAAGTGCTGCCAAATATGTAGCGTCCACAGTCCGTGAGATTGCGATCGACGCTTCTGTTTATGATAATAAAAAATCCGTTACGATCGTTGAGATCATGGGACGTCATGCCGGATGGCTGGCCGCTGCCAGTGTCCTTGCCCGTAAATTTGAAGGCGACAATCCGGTTCTGATCTATCTTCCGGAAGTTGCATTTGATCAGGAACAGTTCCTTGCAGATGTTCAGAAAGCTTTCGAGCATACTTCCAATCTGGTTGTCTGCATTTCCGAAGGAATCAATGATGGAAACGGTAAGTTTGTCTGCGAGCTTGCAAGTGATGTAGGCGTAGATACATTCGGACATAAAATGCTGACAGGTTCCGGAAAATATTTGGAAAACCTTGTAAAAGACCGCCTTGGCGTGAAAGTTCGTTCCATCGAGCTCAATGTCAACCAGCGTTGTTCTTCCGCTATGCTCTCTGCGACAGACGAGAAAGAAGCGATTGCTTCCGGTTCTTTCGGTGTGCAGACTGCACTGAAGGGAACAACAGGAATGATGATCGCCTTCCACCGTACAGACGATGCGGATTACCACATTACTTACGCTCCAGAAGATGTAAATCTCATCTGTAATCAGGAGAAAACAGTTCCTTTAAACTGGATCACAGGAAATGGTTCCGATATCGGACAGCAGTTCATTGACTATGCACTGCCTCTCATCCAGGGTTCTGTAAAAGTACCGGAAGAAGGCGGACTGCCGAGATTTGCTTACAGAAAAAATTAATACAAGTACTTCATAGATTCTGATATAATAAACTTGTAACCTAAATTAAATAAAAATGAAGGGAGAGGGAAATGAAAAAGTATTTAAAAAATGGTCTCTCAGTCCTGACCTGTGTTGCGATGTGTGTCCAATCACCATTGGCAGTATTAGCAGAAGATGCGACAGAAGTACAGAACGAAATGCAAAGCGAAACTCCTGTAGTTCAACCCACAGATCTTCAAACATTGGATCAGCAGATTGCAACCTATGCAAATGAATCAAATCAGAGTGAAATATTCTGCACTGTAATGGGTGATCCGAATCTTAATAAGGAACATATTGAAAGCCATACGAAAACTTTTGTAAAAGTAAAAGGAGACGATAATAAGGATCATTATAAATTGAGCGAGGAATCGCAGCAATATGTCGATGGTATCTATGAAATTAGGTTTAATGATGGATGCATATGGAAGCTTCATTTTGATAAAAATGGATATCTAAATACTGGATGGCAAAATGATAATGGTTCATGGTACTATTTCGATCCAAATTATTTTTTGGCAATTCGAGATACACCTTATCAAATTACAGATGAAAGTAACAACACATGGGTTTACTACTTTGATCGGGATGGAATAATGCAAACCGAATATTGGTATCCTCGAGAAGTTGGAATATGGAGCTATTTTGATAAAGATGGTCATATGGTATATGGATGGAATCAGATAGCCTATGATCAGAAGGACTATCAAACACATTATTTTGATTCAGAAGGAATTGAATTAGTTGGTTGGCAGAAAATCGATGGAAAATGGTATTATTTTGATAAAAATGTAGAAACTTATGGCATCATGGAAACAGGTTGGCTCTTGTATGAAAACACCTGGTATTATCTGAAAGCAACCGGAGAGATGGCATCAGATGAATGGGTAGATGGTGGAAAATACTATGTAGATGCAAATGGTGTTTACATTCCTGGAAAAGTGAAAGTAACTGGAAGCTGGCTGAAAGATAATACGGGCTGGTGGTATCGGAATACAGACGGTACTTATCCAAGAAACCAGTGGCAGTACATTGATGGAAATTGGTACCATTTCGATCAGAACGGCTATATGCAGACCGGTTGGTTACAGCTTGGAAATACCTGGTACTATCTGAAACCAAGCGGTGCTATGGCGATTGGTTGGGAAAAGGTTGGTGGTGACTGGTATTACCTCAACTCCAGTGGTGCGATGCAGACGGGATGGTTGCAGCTTGGAAATACCTGGTACTATTTAAAATCCAGCGGTGCTATGGCATCAAATGAATGGGTTGACGGTGGCGTTTATTATGTGGATGCGAATGGAATCTACATTCCAGGGAAGACACAGACAACCGGAAGTTGGCAGAAAGACAACACTGGCTGGTGGTATCGAAATGCAGATGGTTCCTATCCAACAGACAAATGGGAAGAAATCAATTCCAAGTGGTATCACTTTAATACAAGCGGTTATATGGAAACAGGTTGGATCACAACAGGAGATCTGTGGTATCATCTTGCAGAATCTGGTGAACTGACTTGCGGATATCCAAATGGTGGAGAGACTGTAAAACTTACAAAGACAATAAATGCAACCTGTACAACCGATGGATATCAAGAGTATACTTGTTCCAAATGTGGAGAAACGCATCAGGTAATTTTACCAAAGACAGGTCACAACTATCAAGTATCCAAGAAAGTAGACGCGACCTGTACTGCGGATGGATATGACGTATATACTTGTACAAACTGTAAGGACACTTATACTAAGACCACACAGCAGAAGCTCGGACACGACTTCAGCAAAAAAATTGATCACAAGGATTCTACCTGTACTGTGAAAGGTTATGATCTCTACAAGTGCAGTAGATGCGACGAAACAAAAAAGACGGAATTAGCCCTCGTTGACCATAACTATCAGTTAAGTAAAACTGTAAAAGCTACTTGTACTGCTGATGGGTATAAAGAGTATACCTGTTCTATGTGTAATAAGTCCTATCAGGAGAAACTTCCAAAGACAGGGCATGATTATGATATGAATACAGAAGTAGAAAGAGTTGATTCAACATGTTCTACACATGGTCATGTAAATTATGCTTGTAAAGTTTGTGGAGATATTAAAACAGTTGAACTTGATTTAAATCCTGAAAATCATTCCTATACAGAAACTGGTAGAGATTTACAATATATCTATTATAAATGTAGTGAATGTGGTGCTGAGAAGAAAGAATTTAATGATCAAGAGTATACAATTGATCTTGGAAATGGAAAAACAACAACAGTTGTTGGACACTTTGATCTTGAAATGAGAGATAAAATTCTTGAAATTATTAATGAGAAGAGAGCATATTATGCTGGAGGAATTCCACTTCTATCATTAGCAGGAGATACTACTTCACTTCAAGATGCTGCTAACACAAGAGCAATTGAAATTACTTATTCTTATTCACATACTAGACCAAATGGAAATAGAGCTATTACAGATCTTTATCCATATGCACATACTGATGCAGAAAATCTTGCAAAAGGTCAAAGTAGCGCAGAACAGGTATGTGATGATTGGTTTTCATCTCCTACACACAATCGAAATATTGTAAATAATAGTTATAGAACTATTGGTATTTCAGTATTTTGTCAAAAATTAGGTGAAGATGATTATGTAAATAATTTTTCACAATTATTTTCAACGCTAGAACATTATTAAATAAAAATAAATCCCCAAATTGGGGATTTATTTTTATGTTGTATATTTATAAGATTTTGATTCATTAATAATTAATTGTTTTCTGCCATCTACGACATTTCCTATTAATAAAGATGTTATTTTTTATTACACATTATTTTTCAATGCGTTCATCCAACAGATTCTGAACTTCCTCTCTTGTAGGCATTACGCGCAGTGCACCTTTTCTTGTTGTGATCACAGAAGCTGCCGCATTTGCAAATGTCAGCATATCTTTCAGGTTTTCTTCCTTTAAGTCTTCCATTCCATGTTCACAGATATAATGCAATACACAACCGCAGAATGTATCTCCGGCTCCTGTTGTCTCAATTGTATTTTTCTGAAGGAACGGTTTTACCTCTACGATGCTTCCGTTATAGTATGCACGGCTTCCTTCTTTTCCCATAGATACAAGAATCAGCGGAATCTGATATCTTTCTCTGATCCAGTTTACACCTGCAGTATAATCCTCTTCACCTGTCAGCCACTGAATCTCATTGTCAGAGATTTTAAGAATCTGGCAATGTCCGAGACCGTATAACACCTGCTCTTTTGCCTCATCCAGTGAATTCCAAAGTGGAGGACGTAAGTTCGGGTCAAAAGAAATAATCGCACCGGACTCTTCCGCAATACGAATGGCTTCTTTTGTTGCTTCGCGCACTCCTTCATGTGTCATAGACAATGTTCCGAAATGGAAGATCTTTGTTTCTTTGATAAGTTCTTCACAAATCTCTTCTTTGTTCAGCATCATATCTGCTCCCGGATTACGATAAAATGAAAAATCTCTGTCTCCGTCCGGATAAGTATGTACCATAGCAAGTGTTGTATGGATTTCTTTATCTGTGCATAATCCGGATGCGTCGATCCCAACTTCTGTAATTGCATCTCTTAACTGCTCTCCGAAAAAATCTTCACCTACTTTTCCGATAAATGCTGTCTTATGTCCTAACTTTGTCAGCATCGCAAGCACATTACACGGTGCTCCTCCTGGGTTTGCCTCAAAAAGAGGATTTCCCTGATTGCTCTTTCCGTTTTCTGTAAAATCAATCAATAATTCTCCAAGTGCTACTACATCATATTTTTTCATTTTCTTCTCCATTCTGCTGCCAAAGCGACAACATTTTTTCTATTTTCAACAAATTTCTATTTTTTCACACACCATCTGTACTGATAAGGATTCATCCATACCGAATTCATCTCCAGTTTTTCTCCTGTAAATAAATCTTCATATTCACCTTCCAGACAATTCAGCCAGGCATTCTGTCCATACTCCGAGAAATTAGCCAGACAGATCAGTTCTTCGCTCCCTGCTGTCCTTCTGATTGCAAAGACTGAAGAATTTCCTGTATCCCATGTAGAGATACCGGCAGTCTCTCCAAAGCAATTTTCCTCACGTCTGAATTCTTCCATCTGTTTCAAACCATTCCAGATCGCATACTGTACAGTACCTGGTTTTTTTCTCTTCTCTGCATTCTCCCACTGGAACGGACTTCGATGCAGATATCGACTGTCCGCAGCAGTATCCGGGTTTTTCTTATAATTGTAATCATTGACCTGACCGATCTCATCTCCGGATGAAAGCATCACAAAACCTTCCATGCTCATACATGCCGCATGCATCATCAGCACTCTCCGAATTCCCTGTTTCACCTGCTCAAGATCTCCTTCAAATCCACCTTTTTCAATTCCACACAGACTTGCCGTTGTTCCACAGCTTCTGGCATCTTTGGTCACCGGATCGTAATTATAGAGCTCTCCACGAGCAAAGCTGTACGGATATGTCCCCTCAAAGAAATGATATAAATATTCCTTGTGCTGAATCGGATCTATCTCCAGCTTCTTCTCCTGCTCTTCATCCAGGCCCCAGCCGATATCATCATGACAGCGAAGGTAATTGACAAAATAGCAGTTCTTCGGAAGACTGTGAATCACATCCATCTGATGCTTCAGCATTCTTGTGTCCCTTGTAGCCAGTGCTGCCCACAGATTCACCATACTGGAAACACCGTATAACATATGGCATTCCGGCTCTTGCTCTGTTCCAAAATAAACCGGAAGTTCCTTTGGCTCCATAACAACCTCGCCTTTTAAGATCACACCCGGGCAAACCATTTCAAGGATCATACGCAGCATACGGACGATACTATGAACCTGCGGAAGATTTCTGCAGTTGGTTCCCAACTCCTTCCAGATATACGGAACTGCATCAATACGAAATACTTCCACTCCCATATTTGCCAGATACAGGATGTTTCCTATCATTTCATTAAATACTTTCGGATTGTGATAATTCAGATCCCACTGATAAGGATAAAATGTTGTAAGCACATGTCTGTGCATCTCTTCACACCATGCAAAGTTGCCCGGCGCAGTTTCCGGGAACACCTGCGGCATCGTCTTCTCAAACTGATCCGGAATCTCGCGTGTCTCATAGCACTGATAGCGATCCATATATTCCTGTTCGCCTCTCTTGGCTCGCATCGCCCACTCATGCGTATCTGCTGTATGATTCATAACAACATCCAGACACAGACTGATTCCGCGTTTTCTCAGCTCTTTTGTCAACTTTTCCAACTCTTCGTTTGTTCCAATTTCAGGATCTACCTGTTTAAAATCCTCTACCGCATAGCCACCGTCATTATATGGATGCGGCATCTTCAGAAGCGGCATCAGATGAAGATACGTGATCTTCTGCTCAGACAGATAATCCAAATGTTCGATCACACCACTTAATCCACCAGCAAATAGCTTCGGATACATCGTTATCCCAAGCATATTTCTGTTTCGATACCAATTCGGTTCTTTTTCTCTTTTATTATCTAACCGTCTAAGTTCAGCAGGTCTGTTCTGATAAGCCTCTTCCAATGACTGCATTAATTCTTCATAACATTGTTCATTATGATACAACTGCATATATTTTTCGTGCAGTTCGTTTTCATGTCTTTTTCTTCTTACTTCTATCATCAATACTATACTCCTATACTACATAAGGGGATTCCTTAATCAGGAATCCCCTTATCATTATCCATGCATTTTCAATCTCAACGTATATTTATCATGTAACTTCTATACCAGATCATATTTCACTACATCGATTTTAGCTGCACCATCAGCAAAGAATGAAATTCCGTTTGCTTCCTGTTCTGTAAACATAACAGCAGACATAACCTGCTCGCCATCGTTAATAAATACTTCTGCGCTGAATCTGTCCAGAATCACACGAAGCTTTAACTCATTGGCATCTCCATTTACCAGACATCTTCTCTGATGAACCAGTGCTCGTTCGGTTCCTGAAAATTTTCTGTCAATTTTCAATACAGACTCATACGGGCGGAAGCTCAATTCTGTATGGAATTTCTCATTCTGTGCAAAACGTAATGCGAATTTCTTATACACATTTTCTTTATCTTCCGGACGTATCACGAGTTCCATGTCGATGGTTCGTCCTTCGACGCGATCTAATGTGATCGTATCATTATCTATTACTACATCATTGTACTCAACTCTGTTTTTGCGCAGTGCATCGAGTTCTTTGATTGGAGTTTGATAAAGTCTTCCGTTTTTCACAGACAATTCTCTCGGCAGACTCATTTGCGCAAACCATTTTGAGTCGTTACAACGATGAGCAAGCGTATCCCAGTTCTGCATCCATCCGATCATAATTCTGCGGCCATCCGGTGCTTCCACTGTCTGCATTGCATAAAAATCAATTCCATAATCCACAGACTGATTGAACTGCTCTTTTAAGGTATATGTATCCTTGTCCATTTCTCCTATGATACATAAAGTGCCGTTTCCGCTATGATATTCCAAGCCTTCCGGCAACATATCCTGCGGACTTGTCAGGAGAACGTGTTTTCCATCCAGTTCAAAGAAATCCGGACACTCCCACATCTTTCCAAAACGTTTCTTATTTTCTGCAAGGATGCTGACAAATTCCCAGTCAAATCCATTTGCACTTCTGTAAAGAAGAATCTGTCCACTTCCGTCTGCCGGTCTGCTTCCGATCACACAATAGAAGTTTCCATCTTTTCCTTTCCAGATCTTTGGATCACGGAAATCCACTTTACTTGCACCTTCCGGAAGATCCTTTTCTGTCAAGACCGGATTCTTCTCATACTTCACATAATCTCTTCCGTCTCCGACAGCTACCGCCTGTGTCTGTATATCTCTTTTACTTCCATCTTCTAATGTTTCATGATCTACGGCTGTATACATAAGCAATTGTCTGCCATCATCCAGCTCTATTGCGCTTCCTGAGAAACAGCCAATCTTATCGTAGTCTTCATCTGGTGCAAGAGCTGCCGGGAGATATTCCCAATGCAATAAGTCTTTACTTACCACATGCCCCCAATGCATACTGTCCCAATGTGTATCGTATGGATTATACTGATAAAATAAATGATATTCTCCCTGATAATATGAAAATCCATTCGGATCATTCATCCAGCCTACATACGGACTCACATGAAAAGCCGGTCTGTCTTCTGCTTTTATCTGCTTTCCCTGTTCATCTTCATATTTTCTAGCCTTTTCTAACATCTCACTCATGCAAATTCTCCTGTTGTTCGTATCGTTATTTTTCTTCACTTAATGACTTCTGATACTCATCAAAGTACTTCTGTTTAATTGAAAGATAATCTGAAAGCCCATACTGTTCCATTTTCTTTAGATAGGAATCCCACTCTTTTTCAATTCCTCCATTCAGGATCCAGTCTGCTTTCTTCTGTTCTGCATATTTTTTTATATCTGTATCGTACTGAGATACTTTATTCGTATCATCAATGCTCATAAAGACATTTGGATAAACATATTTACTGTTCATATCCTGTAAATAAGTTTCATGCATATTATCCAAACGCCATTTTGCATCTTCTGGCTGTGTTACATATACATCATAATATTCATTTAAAACTGCAAGAGGGCCATTTACCGATTGTGCCTCACGCACTTCTACCGGAGACTGTGTTCCAAGATCCATATGCTTTAGCATTTCTCCACCATCTTTGTTTGTGGACAGTTCAAAAATGTTAAAGGAGTCCTTTTCTCCATAAGTTCCCCAGTTATTCTGTGGTGATTGAAGTGGTGCATACATCTGATCAATCCATGCAGCAGCAAGTGCTGTATTCCGACAACTTGATGTAAGAACACATCTTCCACGGTCAAATCCACTTGTTTCACTGTTGTTCTGTCTCGTGATATTTCTCATGCCATTCGGTCCCGTCAGCGCCGGTAGCATCACATAATCTTCATTGTTATCAATATTTGCAATGTCCCATGTAAAACAGAGACCGTATCGATGGTTCTTACCTTTTGCTACATAGGTGGACCACTCTTGTGTAAATGCTTCTGGGTCAACTAAATCCTCTGTCACAAGTTTATGTAACCATTCAATTCCTTCTTTATAACCTTCCTGAACAGTTGTGTAAATAACTTTTCCTTCATCCGTTACAGCGAAATGATCTCCCGTATCTCCATAACCTTTTCCAAATCCATTGATTAAAATTGCCGGATCTTGGTCTCCGTTATTGATAATAAATGACATTGGAATCACATCACCTTCGATTGAAAATTCTTTTTCAAGTTCATCTGCATGATCACGGAATTGAATCAATACCTGTTCCAATTCATCTGTTGTTGTCGGAATCTCAAGTCCTAGATAATCCAGCCATTTTTTGTTAATATATGGAATATCTCCGATTGCCTGAATGGCTTCTTTCCCGGCTCCAAGCTGTTCAATCCAAGGGAATGAATAAATATGTCCATCTGGTGCTGTACACATTGTCCTATATTCTGGATATTTTTCAAATACTGCCTGTAAATTCGGCATATATTTATCTATCAGATTTTCTAATGGAATAATGATACCCTGCTTTGCATAACGCAATAGATCATAATCACTCATTCCTGCATTGAATAATCCGTCCGGTAGATTTCCGAATTGAGCAAGTGCCAGATTTTTCTTATCTGAAAACTGATCCGATACAAAACAAGTCCAATCAATATGAACATTCGTCTGCTCTTCCATTCTCTGAAAGATTACTCGTTCATTTGGCTCCTGTGTTGATGTAGCCGGTGCACTTGTAATAAAGGAAA
>ENA-OWPB01001425-OWPB01001425.1-human-gut-metagenome-genome-assembly--contig:-NODE-1425-length-21635-cov-14.863438_pt1 | contig 21635 bp, 16 predicted proteins | sample MGYA00248260_ERZ651838 | MGnify/ENA primary metagenome ERZ651838 (study PRJEB26924, sample SAMEA4378304) | human gut metagenome | biome: human gut; feature: human-associated habitat; material: faeces...
GCATAGCACACCTCAAAGGTCTTATGTCCCTGCGCCGGCGCGCGATGGAACTCCTGGCGCAGCGTGGCGTAGAGCGAACCGTTGATATCGCGATCGATGAGCGACCCAAAGCTTGGCGGCAAATAGGTGGTCTCCAGGCACAGTGGCGCATCGTCCAGGTAACGCAGGCGGACAAGTTTGACAAGCTTGCTGCCCACGCTAGCGTCAAAGAACTTGGCCACGCTGCCCATTGCTTTGGCAAAGCCCGAGTCCACCGTGCGCGTGGTGGGCTTCATGCCCTGGCCTTCGACCTGCTTGGTATAGCTCGAAAACACCAGGTTGTTCTCGTGGAGCGCCGGTGTGTCGGCCACAAAGGCGCCGCGCCCGCGCTCGGTTCGAATCAGGCCCTCGTCAACAAGCACCTTAAGGGCATGGCGCACGGTGCTGCGCGACAGGCCCGATTCGTCCATGAGTTCCATCTCGGACGGCAGTTTATCTCCGCGGGCGTAGGTGCCGGCGGCAATGCGGTCGCGAAGCGTTGCCGCCAGACGCTCGTATTGGGTCAAGTTCTTTTTCGACGAAGTGCTCATGCGAACAACCTGTATCTAACTTGTATGCTTACAGAACCAAGCATGTATCCAACATGACAACAAAACCGCTGGTAATGGCTTGCCGAAAACTTTACCAGCAAAATTTCTAAGACAAATATAGCATACAACTAGTCGACATAACCAAAACATGTATGTAACTTGTATGCCATCGAGAGCATCAAACGAGAAGAAAGGCTGATGCACGATGACTACTCAGGAACAGGTTAAGGACGTCGTCTCCCAGGTTTTGGCTGACAAGGCAGACAAGGGCGGCATCAAGCGCGTCGTGTGGATTGGCGCCGGTGGATCCAACGGCGGCAACTATCCTGCCCAGTACTTTATGGAGCACGAGGCCACGCAGGTCGTGAGCTCCAGCTACACCAGCAACGAGTTCGTGCACGCCACGCCTGCCTACGTCAACGAGAACACCCTGGCCGTCGTCGTGTCCATGCGCGGCACCAAGGAGACCATCGTCGCCGCCCAGGTCGCCAAGAACCACGGCGCCAGCACCATCGCCATCTATGTTGACGAGTCCGGCCTCACCGAGGTCTGCGACTACAAGATCCAGTACGACAGCCTGGCCATCGACGAGTCCTGCATGGGCCGCACCAACTCCGCCGTCGTGACCATGATTGCTATGGAGCTTACGCAGCAGACCGAGGGCTATGCCGAGTACGAGGCCGCTATGGCCGCCTTCGACTTGGTCGACCCCATCTATCGCAAGGCTGTCGAGTACACCCGTCCGCTCGCTGCCAAGTGGGCCGAGCAGAACGCCGACAAGCCCTGCATCAACGTTATGGCTCAGGGCCCGCTCTTTGGTGCCGCCTACGTCTTTAGCATCTGCAACGTGCAGGAGATGCTGCAGATCGACTCCTGCACCATCAACACCTGCGACTTCTTCCACGGTCCCTTCGAGATCCTGGACAAGCGTACCTCGCTGTTCCAGCTCATCAGCGTCGGCCGCAGCCGCTGCAACGACGAGCGCGGCATTCGCTTTGTCAACCAGTACGGTGGTGAGCGCGTCTACCAGCTCGACGCCAAGGAGCTCGGCCTCAACGACATCAAGGACAGCGTGAGCGAGTACTTCAACCACCTGATCTTTGCCCCGATCCTCAACAACGTCTACATGCGTGCGCTCTCCGCCGTCACCCACAAGGACTACATGACGCGCCGTTACATGTGGAAGCTGGATTACTAAGGGATAGAGCGGCCTAACAGCTCAATACCCCTCATGAGTTGCGGTGGAATAGTTCCTGTTTGGGAGTGTGAAGCCTCTGTTTGAGAACTATTTCACCGCAACTGCTAGAGCGGCACTTGGGGACGTTCCCTTTCTGCCGGCAGTTAGGGATGTTCCTTTTGTGCCGGCAGTTGGGGACACTCCTTGTGTCGAGAGATTTCCCGTTCGCCGATTTGTGCCTTGAAAAATGTATATAACGACTATAACGTAGCATGAAACATATTGGAAATAATACTGAGGAGGCTGCGTTGAAGAGGAGCAATCTGGGCTATGTGCTGGTGCTGATCGCCGCGCTTATGTGGGGCAGCATCGGAATCTTTGTAAACGGCATCTCGGCCATGGGCGTTTCGTCCCAGAGCATGGCTGCCTTTCGCTTGTTGGTCGGAGCGCTTATCTTGGCGCCGGTCCTGATGTTTATGGGCTGCCGTCCGGGTGAGGGGTCTACCGTGGTTCAGGGTCCGCTGACCCTGTTCAAGGCAAGCCCTAAAGAGCTTGTTTCCTGCGCGCTTGTCGGTATCGTCGGTTTGGCTGCCGCCAACACCTGCTATTACGAGTGCATGCGCGAGGTGGGCATGTCCACGGCATCGGTGCTGCTCTACACGTCGCCGGTGTTTGGCGTCGCGCTCGGCCGCGTCCTTTATCGCGAGGACGTGACCCTCAACAAGCTCGTTGCCATTGTCTTTAACATCGTTGGCTGTGTGCTTGCGGTGACCAATGGCGACCTTTCCGGTTTTCATTTTTCGGTTTGGGGCGTCACGTCGGGCGTGATTGCAGGCCTTTGTGGTGCGTCGCTCGCGGTGTTTAGCCGGATAGCAACCAAGACGGTCCACCCGCTGGCTGTCACGTTTTGGGGCTTTGTTTTTGGCGGTGCGGTTATGGCAGCTATCGCGGCTCCGTGGCCGGATGTCGCCGCGGCAATGTCGCCACAGCTGCTGCTGCTGTTCCTTGGCTTTGGACTCATACCCACAGCCGTGGCTTACATCTTATATATGCAGGGTCTGTCCATGGGGCTCGAGACGTCGAAAGTTCCCGTCGTAATGTCATTCGAGACAGTCGTCACCGTACTGCTGGGCATTGGTGTCTACGCCGAGCCCGCCGGCGCGATCAAAGTTCTGGGCATCGTTTTGGTGCTCGCGTCCATCGTGATTATGAACACCGACTTTTCCAAGCTGCGCAACAGTGTGTTTGTCGGCCATGTCGTTGAGAGCATGACCTTTAAGCCCAACGCGTGGTGGACGGAGAAATCGCAGGACATGGATCTCTTCCGCGAGCGCACGGGCATTGCGCTGGAGCCCACCGTGCAGGAAAGCCCCTGGTACTTCGTGCGATAGGGGATTGGCGGTGTGTTTGAGCAGGTAGCGCCCGGCGTTTGATCGGGCGGCGCCTAGCCAGCGCCGACCTACCCAAGACCATCGTTTCGATTGCGTTAAACCCGCCAACGGTCGTTTTTCACCCGCGAACGGTTTATATACTAATTATCAATATAAGCAACGTATAAGACGTTATAATGACCATAACGAAAAGGAGGAGGCAAGATGAATCAGATCATTCTCGCATCTCATGGCGGCCTGGCCGCAGGCGCCAAAGACACGCTCGAGATGGTTCTCGGCGACGTGTCGAACGTCCACGTCGTGTCGCTTGCTCGTGACGACAAGGAGCCCATCACCAATAAGGTTGAGGCTATGATCGCCACGTTCAACGCGGACGACACCGTGTATGTGCTAACCGATATGCTCGGTAGCTCGGTCAACAACAACATGGTCGAGCTTTCCAAGAACGGCACGAAGTTCACGGTTGTCAGCGGTTTCAACATCCCGCTGGCGCTCACGCTTGCTATGAGCCCCGCCCCCGTCAAGGGCACCGAGCTCGCGGCCCTCATCAACGAGGCCCGCACCGGTCTGACCAACCCCAACGCACCGGTCGAGGTCGCCGCGGCTCCCGCCAAGAAGGCCAAGGCGTCCCGTCACAGCTCCGGTCCCGCCAAGATCGTCCTCGCACGTCTTGACTACCGTCTGCTGCACGGCCAGGTCGTCTTTACCTGGACCACCAAGGTTCAGGCCGAGCGCATCATCGTCGTCGACAACGCTGCCGCCAACGATGACATCAAGAAGGGCGCTCTTAAGCTGGCCAAGCCCCAGGGCGTGCGCCTGAACGTCTTCACCGTTGAGCGTGCCCTTGCCAAGATGGACAAGCTCAACACCCTCGGCGAGCGCGTCATGTTCGTCTTTGGCAACACTGCCGAGATGCTGCAGTTCTGCCAGGGCTACAAGCTCGACGCCATCAACCTGGGCGCCACCGCCAACCACGACGGTGCCGAGCAGGTCGGCGGCAAGGACAGCTCCGTCTTCTTCGACGCCACCCAGAAGGCCGACGTCAACCAGCTGCTCGACATGGGCATCAAGCTCTACGTCCAGCAGACCCCTACGTATCAGAGCGTCGACATCGACGCCAAGCTGTAATCAACCAGGCGTTTGCCTGACTGAAAGGAGAAGGGTATGAATACGTTCATCAGTGCGGTGCTCGTCGGCCTCGTCGGCGTGTTCTGCATGTGGGACTCCCGCCTGCTCGGTCGTCTTAACTTCGAGCAGCCCCTCGTTGGCGCTACGCTCGTCGGTCTGCTGCTGGGCGATGTGCCCACCGGCCTTGCCGTCGGTGCCGCCGTCGAGCTCGTGTCCATGGGCCTGGTGCAGGTCGGCGCCGCCGTTCCGCCCGATATGGTCCTGGGCGGCATCGTGGCCGCTGCCTTTGCGTGCCTGACCGATGCTTCCGCCGAGACCGCCATGACGATCGCCATCCCGGTCGCCGTCCTGGGCCAGCTCCTCGGCATCGTGTTCCGTTCCATCATCGCCGCCCTCACCCATGTGGCAGATAGCGCGATCGATAACGGAAAGTTCAAGACCGCCTACCGCATGCACATCTGCGCCGGCTCCGGTCTGTACGCCGTCATGTACTTCCTGCCGATCTTCCTGGCCGTCTTTGTTGGCACCGACCTGGTTCAGGCCATCGTCAACATGGTTCCCGAGTGGCTGTCCACTGGTCTTAACGTTTCGACCAAGATCATGACCGCCTACGGCTTGGCCCTGCTGCTCACCATGATGATCAAGAAGGGTATGACTCCGTTCCTGTTCATCGGTTTCCTGCTCGCCGCTTACCTCAACCTGTCCGTCATCGCGGTCGCTCTGATCGGTGTGTGCCTGGCTGTCGTCTTCATGGGCTTCAAGTTCAACGGTTCCCATGCAGCCGCCGGTGTCGATTCCGACTACGATCCGCTCGAAGACGACGAAGACTAAGGAGGAACACACTATGGCAACCGCAACCAAGGACGTGTCCCTGAACAAGAAGGTCAGCCAGTTCTTCTGGCGCTCCTGGGCCATCCAGGCCTCTTGGAACTACGAGCGTCAGATGAACATGGGCTTCCTCTACGGCATGGTTCCCACGCTCGATCGCCTCTATCCGGATGAGTCCGACCCCAGGCAGCTCGCTGCTAAGAAAGAGGCTTACCACCGTCACATGGCGTTCTACAACTGCACCCCGCAGACGAGCGCTTTCATCCTGGGCCTCTCCGCCTCCATGGAGGAGGAGTACGCCAAGGATCCCGAGAACTTCGATCCCGATTCGATCAACGCGGTCAAGACCTCCCTCATGGGTCCGCTTTCCGGCATCGGTGACTCCTTCTTCCAGGGCACCATCCGCGTTATCGCCTTTGGTCTGGGCGTCCAGCTGGCTCAGCAGGGCTCCATCATGGGCCCGATCCTGGCCATGCTCATCTCCATCGTGCCTTCCGTGCTGATCACGTGGTTTGCCGCCAAGATCGGCTACCAGGGTGGCCACGAGTACCTGAGCAAGCTCCAGGGCGGCGACCTCATGGAGAAGCTCATGTATGTCTGCGGCATCGTGGGCCTTATGTCCGTGGGCGGCATGATCGCTACACTGATCGGCGCCACCACCCCGCTGCAGTTCGCTGAGGGTACCGTCGTTATCCAGGACATCCTGGACGGCATGATGCCCCAGATGATCTCCCTCGGCCTCACCGGCCTTATGTACTGGCTCATCAAGAAGAACGTCAACACCGGTTGGCTTCTCGTGATCGCCATTGTGGGCGGCATCGCCCTCTCCGCGGCCGGCATCCTGGCCTAGTCGCGACCCAATGCTTCCCCCGGGGGGCCTGCCTGGCATCCCATACCCCAGGCAGGCTTCCATCCCTAACATGTGACAAAGGGACAGTTCCTTTGTCACATCCTCAACGGGCCGGCGACTCGGTCCTAACCACGGTAACCCTGCGAGCGTCCGGCAATGTGGCGCCGCAACAAATCGAAAGGAATGTGTCAGATGTACGAGATCGACCTTAACCTCCCTAAGCAGATCGTCGCTGACGTCCTGTCCAACCACGAGATTCACAGCGTCGCTTTCGTCGGCTGCGGTGCTTCCATGTCCGACCTTTACCCCGCCAAGTACTTCCTGGCCAACAACACGGACAAGCTGAACGTTCAGATCTTCACCGCTAACGAGTTCAACTACGACACGCCTTCCTGGGTCAACGAGCACACCTTCGTGATCACCTGCTCCCTCGGTGGCTCCACGCCCGAGACCGTCGAGGCCAACAAGACCGCCAAGAAGCACAACTGCCCGGTCGTCTCCCTCACCAACAAGGCTGGCTCCGCTCTGACCGTCGACGCCGACCACGTCATCGTCCACGGCTTCCACGCCAACTACGCTGCCAAGTGCGAGAAGCCCGGCTATGCCATCGCTCTTGCTCTCGAGATCCTTCAGCAGACCGAGGGCTATGACCACTACGAGGACATGATCACCGGCCTCACCAACGTTTTCGATCTCTGCGAGAACGCCGCTCAGCACTGCAAGAAGCTCGCCAAGAAGTTCGCCGAGGACTTCAAGGACGACAAGATGATCTACTTCATGGCCTCCGGTGCCTCCGAGAAGATGGCTTATTCTCACGCCGCCTTCCTGTTCACCGAGATGCAGTGGATCGACGCCGCCGCCTACAACACCGGCGAGTACTTCCACGGCCCGTTCGAGGTTTCCACCGAGGGTAAGCCCTACGTCTTCTTCATGTCCGATGGTGCTACCCGTCCGATGGACGCTCGCGCCCTCACCTTCCTTGAGCGCATGGGCGCCAAGGTCGCTCTGATCGACTCCAAGGACTACGGCCTGGCTGACGCCGTTCCCGCGAGCGTCGTCACCTACTTCAACCCGCTGCTGCACCTCGCCGTTATGCGCGAGTACGGCAACCAGATCGCCGAGGCCCGTCAGCACCCGCTGACCATGCGTCGCTACATGTGGAAGCTTTCCTACTAATCACAAGTAAGTAGACCTTACGGGTTGATTGAGAGGGGATGGGGTTTGCGCCCCGTCCCCTTTTTGCTTTGGGGGCGTGTCTGTCGCGTCGCAAAACACCAGATAAAACCTACCAAAATAAACCTGTCCCTTTTTGGCAGGTGGGAGGAGATGCGTATGATCAAGGCAGTGCTGTTTGATATGGACGGCGTGCTGGTCGATACCGAGTGGTTCTACAACCGTCGCCGCGTGGCGTTTATGGAGGAAAAGGGGTTCCACTTTGACGAGATCCCCGATCTTTCGGGGTCTAACGAGCCTGCCATCTGGAAGTCGCTGGTGCCCGACGATGTTGAGCTGCGCGAGCGCTTGCGCGTTGAGTACAAGCAGGTCTACAGCCCGGTTCACCCTGTTCCGTATGCCGAGCTGCTCAACGAGCAGACGGAGCCGGTGATGCGCGAGCTGCACGAGCGCGGTGTCAAGTGTGCCATCGCGAGCTCGTCCTATCGCGAGCTCATTGACGAGCTGGTGGAGATTGCCGGTATCACCGACGTGCTGGACTACACCATCAGCGGTCACGAGTGCAGTGCATTTAAGCCCGACCCCGAGATCTACCTGCGTGCCATGGAGGCGCTGGGTGTGGAGCCTACCGAGTGCCTGGTTATCGAGGACTCGCCTTTGGGCATCGAGGCCGGCAAGCGCTCCGGCGCGCGCGTCCTGGCACTGCGTCCGCACGAGGGCGTTAACCTGGACCAAACGGGAGCCGACGCCGTCATCGACAACCTCGCCGACATTCTGACCGCTTTGTAGCGTCAATTCGCCGCAAGAAGTGCGGATTCACACGTCTCTTGCGGTGGATTGGCTCATTTTGGCTTCGATTTAGATCCGTTTGGCTTCGACTCGGACTAAGTGAGTAGACTTTTTGGCACATGCCGAGCACAAAGCGTATCTGCCTTAGTAAAACCGCAGGTCGGAGAGGTGGCTGTTTTGAGTGCGCTTGGTAGATCGCGAAAAGTCTACTCACTTAGAATTTGGCTCTTTGGTTGGGGAGCTGCTGGCTCGTTTTGGTTGTCGAGAGAGGGTGAATTGAAGCGCCCTCTCGCGCTCCATGCTACAATCGCCGGCATGCCCCACAATTACATCTGCCTTCGAAAGGAGCCTACGTGGCGAACGCCATCGATCAGCTCACGGACCGCGTGCTCGTGCTCGGCCGTCTCACCATCGTCCGCCGCGCCATTACTGCCGTGGCGGTCACCATCTCCGCCGTTCTCCAGACATTTCTGATTCAGGCGTTCATTCGCCCCGCCGACCTGCTTCCGAGCGGCCTCACCGGCGTCGCGGTCCTGCTCGATCGCGTCACCTCGCTCGGCGGCGTTCATATCGACATCTCGCTCGGCATGCTCGCGCTCAACATCCCCGTGGCGCTCCTTTGCTGGAGCGGCATCAGCAAGCGCTTCGTCATCTTCTCGATGATGCAGGTCATGCTCTCGTCGCTGTTCCTCAACATCTTTCACTTCGCCCCGTTTTTGGGCGACAAGATCATGCTCATCATCTTTGGCGGCGTGGTCTCGGGCCTGGGCGCCGCCATCGCGCTTAAGTCCGGCGCATCCACCGGCGGCACCGACTTTATCGCGCTGTGGGTTTCCAACCATACAGGCAAGACCATCTGGGGCGTCATCTTTGGCTTTAACTGCGCTATCCTGGCGATTTTTGGCTTTATGTTTGGCTGGGACAATGCGGCGTATTCCATCGTGTTCCAGTTTATTTCGACCAAGACCATCGACAGTTTCTACCGACGCTACGACCGTGTGACGCTGCAGATCACGACACGCAAGGCAGACGAGGTCATGACAGCCTATGTTGACCATTTTCAGCATGGCATTAGCTGCGCCGAGGTCATTGGCGGATACAGCCGCGAAAAGATGTATTTGCTGCACGCCGTTGTCTCGACCTACGAGAGCCAGGACATTATCAAGCTGGTGTGCGATATTGATCCCGGCGCCGTGATCAATGTGTTCCACACGCTCAACTTCGTGGGCGGCTGGTGGGGCGGTCATGTCGACGAGCCCATGCCCACGGCCGTACCCGATCCCGACAAGCCCGCGCGCATGGCCAGCAGGCAGGCGCGCCTCAGCGAGCAGGACAGTCTGCAGCAGGACGACGGCAAGTAAGGATTTGCTGTATGTGGTGTATCGTTTTATCAAACTGAGATAACATATAAAAAGACGTTATATACGTATTAGTTATTTCGCTATTTTGATAAGAGTGATCAGATATGCCCGCACCCAAAAATGCACCACTTTACCAGCAGATTTACGACGAAATCAAGGATGCGATCGAGAAAGGTTTTTATGCACCCAAGGAGCGTATCCCGTCCGAGCTTGAGCTTGCCGAGCAGTACGAGGTAAGCCGCATTACGGTGCGTCGCGCCGTTGAGGAGCTGTGCTCCGATGGCTACCTGGTTAAGCAGCAGGGCCGCGGCACCTTTGTCTCCACGCCGCACATCAACCGCCAGTTCCACGCCTCGACGCTGCAGACGTTTACCGCGCTGTGTGCCGACAATGACATGAAGGCGGGTGCACACGTGGTCGATCGCCAGATTGTGCCGGCACGTCAAAACGAGATGGAGTTCTTTGGCCTGCAGAAGGACGCGCTGCTACTGCACATTAAGCGCGTGCGTACGGCCGACGGCGAGCCCATCTTTGAGGAAAACATCTTTGTGCCGTTTGATACATACCGTGAGCTGTTGACGGCCGATCTTGAGGACAAGTCGATTTTTGCCGAGGTCGAGCGTGTTGGCGGAACGCCGATTGTCTCGGTTGGCTACCGTACGGTCGAGGCCGTTCGCGCTAACGCCGAGCAAGCGGCCGAGTTGGGCATTGCTCCGCACGATCCACTGCTCAATCTGCGTGCCGGCTTTATCGGCCCCAATGGCGAGCCGGTCCTGATGGGTAAGCAGTACTACGTGGGATCGCGCTACGTTATGGTGATGTAGCTCTAGTTGCGCGGTTTTCCAAACCGCGCAACGGCTCGACGCTGCAAGCCCGCCAGAGCGGCAATCTGCCTTTCAACTTCGGCGGCATGATCAGAAGTTTTGTTCCGTCGTTCTAACGAACGACGGACCGGTCGACGCTGCAAACGCCCCTAGGCGGCAATCTGACGTTCAATCGTCGGTCGCGTACCGAAGTACGCTTCCCTCCTCTTTCACGTCACCTTGCTCGCTTAGGGGCGTTTTCGCTGACTCATGCTCAACCAGCGACGTTTCCACGCTCATCCGCCTTGGATCGTATTGCCCGTGGCCGGTAGCCGTGCGGCACTGGTCCGCGTGGCGGCGTATAATCGGCGGCAGATGACTTGGACGTTAGGAAACCATGACCGATAGCATGCAGCAGATGGCGATCGACACGCTCGGCGCCTATTTTGGCTACACCTCGTTTCGCCCGGGGCAGGACCGCATGGTCGATGCGATCCTTGCTGGCCGCGACGCGCTGGGCGTTATGCCCACGGGCGCCGGCAAGTCCATTTGCTACCAGGTGCCCGCGCTCATGCTGCCCGGCATTACCTTTGTGGTGAGTCCGCTGCTGTCGCTTATGGAGGACCAGACCCGTGCGCTGCTCGCGGCGGGCGCGCGACCCAGCTATCTCAACTCCAGCCTTACTCCGGCCCAGCAAAATACCGTGCTCAAGCGGGCGCGCGAGGGCCGCTACCAGCTTATGTACGTGGCGCCCGAGCGCCTGCTCGAGCCGCGCTTTTTAGCCTTTGCGCAGGAGGCCGCGGCGGACGGCGGCATTGGCGTGCCGCTCGTGGCCATTGACGAGGCTCACTGCGTGAGTCAATGGGGCCAGGATTTTCGACCCGCCTACCTGCAGATTCGCGAGTTTATCGATTCCCTGCCGCAGCGCCCCATCGTGGCGGCCTTTACCGCTACAGCGACTGAGCGCGTGCGTGCGGACGTTCAGCAGATGCTCGGCCTGCAAAACCCGGCGACGGTGGTGACGGGCTTCGATCGCAAGAACCTCTACTTTGGCTGCGAGGAGATGGGCGACAAGGCTAAGACCGCGTGGGTGCGCGACTATGTGATCGCGCATTCGAGTGAGGGCGGCATCGTGTATTGCTCGACCCGCAAGACCGTCGATGTGCTGGCAGGCGAGCTTGCTGAGGCGTTGGGCCCCAGCGGCATTCGCGTGGGCCGCTACCATGCCGGCATGGGTAATGACGCCCGCCGCCAAAGCCAGCGCGCCTTTATCGACGACGATATTCAGGTGATGGTTGCCACCAACGCCTTTGGCATGGGCATCGACAAGCCCAACGTGCGCTACGTCATCCATAACAACGTGCCCGAGAGCATCGAGGCCTACTACCAGGAGGCGGGCCGCGCCGGCCGCGATGGCGATCCGGCCAGCTGCCACCTGCTGTGGAACGGCAACGATTTTCGCATGCGCCGCTTTTTGATCGACCGCGGCGATGCGGCCGACGAGACGCTCGACGACGAGCAGCGCGCGTGGGCGCTCCAGAACCGATATCGCCTGCTCAGTCAGATGGAAGGCTATTGCAACACCACCGGCTGCCTGCGCGAATACATGCTGCGCTACTTTGGCGACGAGGCCGCGGCCGAGCATGCGGCCGTGGGCGGCGCCGCCGCGGATGAGGCCGAGGGCTGTGGCAACTGCAGCAACTGCCTCACGCAGTTCGAGGTCGAGGACGTCACCGGTATGGCTCGCGCCGCCGTGCGCTATGTGGCCACGCGCCCCATGCGCTTTGGCAAGTCGCTCATCGCCGATGTGCTTCACGGCGGCAACACCGAGCGCATTCGCCAGATGCATCTGGACGAGGACCGCGGCTATGGTGAGCTGTCGAGCGAATCGGTCGGCCGCATCAAGGACATCATCGGCCAGCTGTGCGGCCGCGGTTATTTGGCCACCTCACAGGGACAGTATCCGGTCGTGGGCCTGGGTCCGCGTGCCGGCGAGGTCGAGGACGAGGCGTTCGCCTTTACCGTTAAGCGTCGCGCGTCCAAGCGCAAGGCCTCGGCCCGCGCCCGCCGTGCGGTGGATCTGCTGCGCGAGGAGGCCGAGCTGGATCAGCGCCCGCGCGTGGGCGACGATGCCGAGCTGTTCGAGCGCCTACGCGCCCTGCGCAAGGAGATCTCGACCGAGCTGGAGATGGCGCCGTACATGGTCTTTTCCGACAAGGCCCTGCGCGGTCTGTGCCGTCTACGCCCGCAGACGCGCGACGAGCTTGTCCAGGTCAACGGCATTGGCGAGAAAAAGGCCGACGCCTTTGGCGAGCAGTTTATGGCGGCGATTGAAGAGTTTGAGTCCGAGCATGCACGGGATGGAGCGTAACGATGGCTTTCGACGATAAAACTGACCGCACTGACGTGTCCGCCGTGCCGCTGTACCAGCAGGTCATGGACGACCTAAAAGGCGAGATCGCGCGCGGCGTGTACGCATCTGGCTCGCGCATTCCTTCCGAGATCGAGCTCGCGAAGTCCTACGGCGTGGGACGCATCACCGTGCGCCGCGCCATCGAGGAGCTGTCGCGCGCGGGGTATCTCAGCCGCCAGCAGGGGAGGGGCACGTTTGTGTGCGCGCCCAAGCTCAAGCGCAAGATTCGCCAGAAGGGTGACGTCCAGAGTTTTACTGAGGGTTGTGCTGCCAACGATATGGTGGCCGGAGCGCGCCTGGTGTCGCGCACGGTGGTTGCGGCGACGCGCGAGGACGCGGCGTTTTTTGGCGTGGAGCCCGGCAGTGAGCTTATCGTGGTCGAGCGCGTGCGCACGGCCGACGGCATCCCCGTCATGCTCGAGAACAACGCCTTTGTGCTCGCCGACCATCCCTACCTGCAGACGCTGGCCGCCGAGGACCTCACCGATAACTCGATCTTTGCGCTCGTTGCCGACCACTCGGGCCGCGCGCCGCTCAAGTCCGACCCCTGTACCGTGGAGATCGCGCTTGCCGATGCCCAGGTGGCCCCGCTGCTGGAGGTGCCGGTCGGCGAGCCGCTCTTTTATATGGAGGCGTACTTTACCGATGCGGACGGGCGGCCCCTGCTGCTCGGGCACCAAAAGATCGTGGGCTCGCGCTACGTGTTCGACATCTAACGTCCATAGATAGAACAACATAGAACAAATTTGCTGAAATGACTTCACGGGCACCTGCTTGCATGCTATAAATAGAACAACATAGAACGACTGCAGGTACGAGCTGCCGTCGTCCAAAGCCGCCACACAAGGAGGAGCGTCACCGTGAACGCACACGATCTGATTCAGGAAATTATCGAGCGCAAGGGTAAGATCGAGAACGTCTTTTGGATCGCCTGCGGCGGTTCGATGATCGACTTAATGCCGGCCAACGAGCTGCTCAAGCGCGAGGCCACCACGTTTGCCTCGACGGTCTACACCGCGCGCGAGTTTTGCCTGATGGCCCCCAAGAGCCTGGGGCCGAAATCGCTCGTCGTCGCCTGCAGCCACAGCGGTAACACGCAGGAGGTCGTCGACGGTTGCGAGATGGCGCTGGCAGCCGGCGCCGAGGTCGTGACTATGACCGACTATGCGGGTTCCAAGATCGACAACGGCAAGTGGACAACCTGGGTCTATCCGTGGGGCAAGGGCGAGTCGCAGGCTGAGGTCCCGCAGGGCATCGGTGTTCTGATGGCTGCCGAGCTGCTCGACCAGCAGGAGGGCTACGAGGCGCTCGCCAACATGTACGCTGGCCTCAAGCGGATGGACGCGCTGCTGCCCGCCGCCCGCGAGAAGGTCAACGCCGAGCTGGGCGACCGCTTTGCCGAGCTCTGCCAGCAGCACAAGTTCTTCTACATCCTGGGGTCCGGCCCCAACTTTAGCCAGACCTACGCCATGGCCATCTGCTCGCTCATGGAGATGCAGTGGCAGCACTGCTGCTACATCCACTCTGGTGAGTACTTCCACGGTCCCTTCGAGGCCACCGAGCCCGGCGTGTTCTACTTTGTGCAGCTTGGCGCGGGCGAGTGCCGCCCCATGGAGGAGCGCGCGCTGGCGTTTCTCAACACGCACACCGATACGGTCATGGTGCTCGATGCGCTCGAGTACGGCGTAGGCGACGTGCCCGCCAGCGTGCGTTCGTACCTGGAGCCGATCTTCTTCTACAACATGAGCTGCGAGCTGCGCGCCGCCCGCGGCAAGGTGTTTGACCACAGCCCCGAGGTTCGTCGCTACATGGGCGTCGAGCAGTACTAAGTAGCGGGGAAAGCGAACTTTTACGACGGGGCCTTCGCCAAACGAGGGTCCCGTCTGCGTCGCGGCACCCCGTCCCAGCTGTCGAATAATGAAGTCAAATGCTTTTCCCCAGAAGTGAACGACCTATTTTGGATTCCTGAAGCATCCGCACTTTTTGGTGCCAAAACCGCAGGTAAATCTCGACGAAATCGCAGGAAATGGCGTCTGAAAAGTGTCGATGCTTCGGGGGTCCGATTTGGCTCGTTCACTTTGCAGGAAAAGTATTAGACCTAAATCTTCAGGCATGCTGTTGGGGTCAATAAAAAGCGGGCCGCACCGGGGATTTCCGGCGCGGCCCGCTCTACATTGCGGCCGTGTGTGCGAGGTGTCGCGTCAAGCGGCGGCCTACTTTGCGTCGTAGGCCTCGGCATCCCACCAGTCGAGCTGGGCGATGTTGTCGCGGATGTGCTGGCAGCTCTTGTGGAAGCCCTCGAGCTCGTACTCGGACAGGTCGAGCGTGTAGACCTCCTCGACGCCCTCGGCACCGATCACGCACGGCAGGGAGGTAAAGATACCCTCCTCGCTATACTGGCCGGTCATGAGCGTGGAAGCGGAAAGCACGGCGTGCTCGTTGTGCAGCACGGCGGCGCAGACGCGCGCGGCGGAGTTGGCGACGGCGTATTCGGTGCACTGCTTGCCCTGGTAGGTCACATAGCCGCCCTTACGCGCGAGCTCCTCGACCTCCATGTGGTCAAAGGAGTACTTGTCGGGGTTCTCGGCCTGAAGCTCGTTGAGGTTTTTGCCGGCGATGGTTGCGGCCTTAAAGGCGGCAAGCTGGCTAAGGCCGTGCTCGCCGATCATGTAGGCGTCGATGGACTTGGGGCTCACGCCGACCTTCTTGGAGATCTCGGTGCGCAGGCGGGCGGAATCTAGGCCGCAGCCCGAGCCGATGATCTTCTTGGGATCGTAGCCGGTCAGGTGCCACAGCTCGGTGCACACGACGTCGCAGGGGTTGGAGATGCTCACGAAGATGCCGTCAAAGCCGGTGTCGACGATGCGCTTGGCAAAGGTGCGGGCGGCGTCGGTGGTAAAGAACAGCTCGCCGTCGCGGTTGCCGGCGGCCAGCGCGACCTTGCCGGCGGCGTTGACGATGACGTCGCAGCAGGCCAGCTCCTCGTAGTGGTCGTAGCAGTTGACGATCTTGGTGTTGTACGGGACAAACGAAAGGGAGTCGCGCAGGTCCTGGACCTCGGACGTCACCTTGGCCTCGTTGATATCGCACAGGTACAGCTCATCGGCAATGCCCTGCATGAGCAGGCTGTTGGCGACATGTGCTCCTACGTGGCCCTGGCCGACCACACCGATCTTACGCGTCTGGTACATATATGTATCCTTTCGGCCGAGTTTCTCGCGTCGAACCATTGTAGCGTCCTGCTGCCACTTTGCTAGGCTAAAGCGTCGTAGATTATTGGGACATGCGTTAATCTCTACTTTTGGAGTGATTTGGGCCGCTGATGGCATCGCTGGGCGATGTGCTCGCGCGGATGGGGCCGCTCGTTGTACCATAGCTGCAACTGACTCGTAAGGAGCATCCATGCCCATTCGCATCCCCGACGCCCTCCCTGCTGCCGCGCAGCTCGAGAGCGAGAACATCTTTGTCATGACCGAGTACCGCGCGCTGCACCAGGACATCCGTCCGCTGCGCGTGCTCATCCTCAACCTCATGCCCACCAAGATCGCCACCGAGACGCAGATCATGCGCAAGCTCTCCAACACGCCGCTGCAGGTGGAGGTGGACCTGCTGCGCACCAAGACGCACGAGGCCACGCACGTAAGCGCCGGCCACCTGGAGACGTTCTACCGCACGTTCGACGACATCCGCGACATCCACTACGACGGCCTGATCATCACGGGCGCGCCGGTGGAGCAGATGCCGTTCGAAGAGGTCGACTACTGGCCCGAACTCTGCCAGATCATGGACTGGTCCACCACGCACGTGCACTCTACGCTGCACATTTGCTGGGGCGCACAGGCGGGCCTGTATCACCACTACGGTATTCAGAAGTACGACCTGCCGGCAAAGGCGAGCGGCGTGTTTGAGCACCGGCTCGTCAAGCCGCAAAGCCCACTGGTCCGCGGTTTTGACGACCGTTTCTATGCCGTGCACTCGCGCAACACCGATGTGCGCCGCGAGGACGTGGAGGCCGAGCCGCAGCTTGAGGTCGTGGCCGTGTCCGACGAGGTGGGCCTGTATATTGTCAAGTCGACCGACAGCCGCCGCTTCTTTGTCTTTGGCCACCCCGAGTACGATACCGACACGTTGCGCCTGGAGTACGAGCGCGACGTGAAGCGCGGGCTCAACCCTCAGGTGCCGGCGCATTACTTCCCAAACGACGACCCCTCGGCCGAGCCGCTCAACGTCTGGCGCAGCCAGGCTCAGCTGCTCTACACCAACTGGCTCAACTACTACGTCTACCAGACCACGCCCTACGACCTAGCCCGCGCCGGCGAGGAGCACTAGACTGCGCTCGTGTAATGAGGCCTGCCAGCGGTTAGGCGCTGATGATGTTGGGTAGCGGTAGGTCGTGGACATCGGTGGGGACGTGGTCGACGCGCTGCTCTTCAAAGGCGATGCCGACGATTTGGCAGTCGGGACGAAGCGTGGGCAGGTAACGGTCGTAGCAACCGCCGCCGTAGCCCAGGCGCGCGCCGGCGCGGTCGAAGGCCACGAGCGGCACGACGATCATGTCGAGAGTTTCGTCAGGCACGATGGGGAAACGGCCGCTGTCGATGTCCGTGGCTGCGAAGGCCCGCGTGGGGTGGGCAATAAACGGGGCCGCGGATGCGTCGTCAGCAGCGACCGCACGCATGCACATACGCTGGCCGCAGGCAGCAGCTTCGGTTGCCGAGAGCAAGCACGGATAGGCCACGCGCCAGCCGCGTTTGGCGACAGCTGCGGCAAACGCGGCTGGGTTGACCTCGGAGCCCATCGCGGCATAGACGGCAACGGCGTGCGGCGCCGCGGCATCCAAGCGATCCAACAGCTCAACAAGCCGCGCACAGATAACGGCAGACTTCGCCGCCCGCACATCCAAATCAAGAGCATCGCGCCGAGAAATCACCGCCCGTCGCAGCTCAACCTTGTCCATCCCAACCTCCTCTAGCAAACCAACCAAAAAGGGACAGGTGTATTTCGGCAGGTTTTATCTGGGCAAACGTCAAAACCACCACAAAGGTGCCTGTCCCCTTTGTGGTGGTTTATAACGCCGCGGCGATTGCTTCGGTCACAAACTTATTGAGTGACTCGCCCTTCCTTGCCGCTGCCAGCGCCGCTTGCTTGTGGAGCTCAGAGCCCGTTCTTACGTTGAACGAGCCTTTGAAAGCCCGCTCGGGCTCCTTGCCCTTCTCGGCGCAAAACTCAAGGTAATCGTCGACGGCGTCGTGGAAGCATTGCTCCACTTCTTCAGCCGTGGAGCCTTCAAATATGATTGCGTCTCTAATGCCGGCGACCATACCTGTTAGCACGCGCTGCTCGGCATCGAACTCGACTGGGGCGAAATAGCCCTTGTATGCCAAAACGTTACTCATGAATGCCTCCGACATCCTGCAGAAATCGAACGATGTTTCGAATGGTCCCCGCTGTCAATTCGTCAGATGGATGGGGTGCGTGCATCACGAACATCCTGCCATCTGATGGCCTGTAAAAGCGAACGCGCGATCCGGATGTCTTGCCCTTGCTGTCCATTTCAAAGCCATATGAGGCCATGACTTTTAAAAAATCGGCATACCGATACGTCGAGGGGCAGCTAAACAGTTGGGCGATGAGTTTATGGGCTCGAGTCATCCCGCCTCACATTCTGCAACTACATTCTAGTTGCAATTTAGATCCGATGCAATCACCCATACTATAGAACATGTGTACGTATAGAACAAGTGTTCGAACCACCACAAAAGTGCCTGTCCCCTTTGTGGTGGTTTGGGCTGAAGAGGAGCTTTCGCGGCAGTTTGTCTAAATCTGTAACAGTTACTCGGCAAAAATGGGCCTAGGTGTTACAGATTGAGATAAAGGGCCGGTGTCGCCCAGAACTGTCTCGATCTGTAACGTTTGGAGCCCATACTCCTGTCTAGCTGTTACAGATCGAGACAAACCGGCAGACTGCGGCAAAAGAAAAGGTAGATTTTTAGGCATGTCCCAAAAATCTACCTTTGTGCATTAAGCCAGCAGGTCGATGACGGTAAAGCCGGCATTGCTCTTGGCGATGACATCGCGGCCGCCAAAGACGCAGGTCGGTGACTCGGTCGCGATGCGCGTCACGTCGGCGCCGAGCGAGCGCAGCTCACCGGGCGTGGCGGCGAGCATCTGGGCGCGGCGCTTTTCGCGCGCGTTGGGATCGAGTCCGGCCAGGTAGGTCGTGTTGCGGCGCTTGGTGAGCGCGTAGGGCTTCACCGGCGCGTCCATGCCGCTCACGCAGCTCACGATAAAGCCCTCGAAGGCGGCCTCGTCGGGCTCAAAGCTGCCGAGCCATTCGCCTGCGCGCGCCACGCGCTCAATCGAGGGATCGATCGCCGGGTCGCGGTAGGTGTAGAACGCCGTTTGACGCTCGCCGGCCGCGCGGAATCCGCAACCGTATGCGCCGCCCTTCACACGGATCTCGTTCCACAGGTAGTCGTAGGAGAGCGCGTTGGCGGCAACCGCCCAGGCGCCCGTCACGCCGAGCCCCAAGCGACGCGGGTCGCACGCGCTTGCCGCAAAGCAAATGTCGCTGGGGATGACGAAAGCCTCGTGACGGTCGCGCGGCGTCGGCACCACGAGCGCGTTGCGGCCGGCATCGGCGCCGTCGCCTGCGCCAAGCCCCAGGTCGCCCGCGGCATCCCAGTACGCGTCAAAGTCCTCATCGCTGCCGGTAAAGCTCGCCATGCAGCCGTCGGCCACAAAGATGCGGTCTGCCAGCTCGGCAAGCTTGGCACGCAGGCCGTCCAGGCGCTCGTCAAAGTGCTCGAGCAAATCGCGCAGGAACAGGTAGAAGTCCACGCCCGAGAGCTGCTCGCGCACCACGGCCGAAGGCGAGGTGTAGCTCATCGCGCGACCCAGCGCCGCCGAGTGTCCGTTGTTGATAAAGCCCTGCTCAAGCCCAATGCGAATCTGCGTGAGCACGTCGCGCACGCGGTCGGCGTCGGCGTCCGCCAGCAGTGTGCTCGACCACACCTCGCGCGGCAGGCTTGCCAGCGCATCGATTTTCTCGGACAGGGCACCGGCGCTCACCAGCAGGTAGGGGCGCACGCCGTCCACGTCGGGCTGCGTCATGACCTCGGTCGTAAAGCTCAAAAAGCCGAGCTTGCCAGCGAGCAAGTTGTCGAGTTCCTCGGCCGAGTGCTCGCGCGTGGGCAGCTGCTTAAGCAGGCGGCAGAGCAGTGTCACATAGGGCAGGTCCTCAAACGCGACGCAGCTCAGGTCGAAATACTGCATGGCGTAGGTCAAACGGTTGGTGGGGATGTCGTGGCGCAGGCAGGGGATGGGCGTGGTCGTGTCTACGACCAGCGGCGGCTCGGGGCGTGTCTCGCCAATGTCGGACACGCGCAGGCGCGGCAGCGTGGCCTTGTCCTCGGGCGTGTCCTCGGCCTCCTGCGCGGCACGCAGCGCAGCCGTGCGCTCGACCACGTCGGCCAGCTCGGCATTGGTCATGGCATTGCGCTTGGCTGCCAGCTCGGCGGCCTCGGCGCCCTCCGAACCCTCAGAGGCGTCCACCGGCACCAGCTCGACCAGCGCCATGTGGTCGTTCTGCAGCACCAGCTCGCGCAGCAGGTCCTCAAAATAGCTGCCGTCCAGCTCGCCACGGAGCTCCTCGTACACCGGGCCGTACTTGAGCGCCAGCGTCGCGGCGTCGTCATCGTAGAGCCACGTGCTCAGCGCGTCGCACGCAATGGCCACGCCGTCGGCGATACCGTAGTCGCGCTGGCGCAGGTCGTATTCGTTGCTGCTGATGATGGCCTCCAGGCGCTCGCGCGGAACGCCGTGCTCGCACAGGTCGCGGCAGGCGTCCTGGAACACGCGGCGCAGCTCGCGCGCCACGCCGGGCTGCGCGTTTTGCAGCATGATGAGCTCGTAGGGCTGCAGGCTTTCGGCCGCGGTGTAGCTCACCACGTTGCCGCCCAGGCCGGCGGCCAGAATGGCCTTCTTAACCGGCGCTTCGTTGGAGCCCAGCAGCGCCTCGAACAGGATGTCCGCGGCGATCGTGCGCTTGCGGTCGAGTGCGCTGCCCAGCACAAGGCCCAGGCCCACCAGGGCGTTTTCGGGCGTGGTGGCCATCTCGACGCGCTTATACTCGCAGGTCACGGGTGTCTGCACGACCAGCGGATTGGGCGCCAGCGCAGACGGGTCCTCGCCGGCGGCGACGGCTGCGTCCATGCGGCGACTCGCGGCGCTCGACTGCGACAGATAGCGCTCGTCCAAAAAGGCCAGCGCGCGGTCCACGTCCAGGTCGCCGTAGAGCGTGATGTAGGAGTTGGAGGGGTTGTAATGGCGCGCGTGCGTGTCCAGGAACTGCTCGTAGGTGAGCGCGGGAATCGCGCGCGGATCGCCGCCGCTCTCGTGCGCATAGGCCGTGTCGGGGTAGAGCGCGGCGTTGACGGCGTCGTCCAGCACGCTCATGGGGTCGGACAGCGCGCCCTTCATCTCGTTGAACACCACGCCGTTATAGCGCAGCGTGCCCTCGCGCAGGCTCGCGGAGCTGTCGCCGCCCTCGCCCTCGGCGCCCTCCGGCAGGTCCAGCTCGTAGTGCCAGCCCTCCTGCTCAAAAATGGTGGGCTTGGTATAGATGGCCGGGTTGAACACCGCGTCCAGGTACACGTCCATCAGGTTGTACAGATCCTGCTCGTTGGTGGTGGCAACGGGGTAGATGGTCTTGTCGGGGTAGGTCATGGCGTTGAGGAACGTCTGCATGGAGCTCTTGATCAGATCGACAAACGGCTCCTTGACGGGGAACTTGGCCGATCCGCACAGCACCGAGTGCTCAAGAATATGGAACACGCCGGTGGAATCGGCCGGCGGCGTCTTAAAGCCAATGGCAAAGGCCTTGTTCTCGTCATCGCATGCCAGGTACAGCAGGCGAGCGCCCGAGGCGGTGTGGCGCAGCACATAGGCGTCCGAGTCGAGCTCGGGCACGGTCTCGCAGCGCTCGACGGCAAAGCCGTGGCAGGTAGTGCCGGGCACTAGCAGCGCGGCGGCAGCGGCGCGCGGGTCGGTTGAGGTGGTGGGCATATGCAGTCTCCTTTGACGCCCCAGCGGGGGCGAATCGAGTCGAATCCCCGAGAGTATACCCATATGGGGCCTTCGACCAATCTGCCG
>ENA-OWPB01001430-OWPB01001430.1-human-gut-metagenome-genome-assembly--contig:-NODE-1430-length-21588-cov-28.219245_pt1 | contig 21588 bp, 14 predicted proteins | sample MGYA00248260_ERZ651838 | MGnify/ENA primary metagenome ERZ651838 (study PRJEB26924, sample SAMEA4378304) | human gut metagenome | biome: human gut; feature: human-associated habitat; material: faeces...
TTGCAATGCTTGCTACTTCTAATGTGCCGGTATGGGCTGCTGAGTTCAGTGATGGATCTGACGTTACTGTAACATCTGACGCAGAAGCTTCAGTTGCTGAAACATTCTCTGATGACGTGACAGAAACTCCGGTTGTAGAAGATACTACGGACAATACTGCTGTAGCTACTGCTGCAGAAGTATCTAGCGATTCATTCAGTGTGACTCCAGAATTTACTGATAGCGCAAATAATGCTATTAAAGATAATGCTGTAACATGGGGAACAACTGTTAAAGCTAAATTCAAAGTAACCGCTAAAGATAATAAAGCCATTGATTCAAATATTAAATTTCATTATGCTTGGAAAGTAAATGGAACTGCTGATTCAGCCACTGATATCTTAACACCTACAAATGATCAGACGGTAACACGCGCTACTGTAGCAACTGAAGCAGGAAAGACACTTACATTGTTTGTATATGCTACAGATTCTAATGATAATAACAAAACTGTATGGTCTTACACTTCAGAAGGTATTGCTGTAAAAGCAATTGATGTATCTCAGTTATATCTTAGCGCATCTGTTGATGGAACACATACCTATAATGGAAAGCCTCAGGAAATAGCTAGTTCCGGTATTACATTAACATTAAACGATGGAAAGAAAACACATGGAACAGTAAAAGCAAATGATGCAACAGTGGGCGCTAACTTTAAAGTAGTTCAGTCTGGTGATCATACAAATGCAACTAAAAAAGCAACTGTTACTTTAGTTCCACAGGCAGATGGATATACAGGACAGATTTCTACAACATATGAAATTGAGCCAAAAACATTAGATGGTACTAAAGACAAGCTCATTTCTGAACATATGGAAGCAACTTTATTAACATCTGCTTTCACTTATACTGGAAAAGTTATTCGTGTTAAAAAAGATGATATTAAACTAATTGATAAAGAGACAAAGGAAGATTTATCAAACTATATTTATGCAGATAAAGATGGATATGTATCTATTTCTGCAGGAAACGCCAATAATTTAGCAACAAATGTTGACGATGTCGCTTATGCACGTATTAATCTGATTATCGGTACTCCGGAAACTGGTAGCTTTAAAAATTACAAGATTACTGCTGACGGAAGCAACCATAGAACAATTGAAACAACAAATACTTTCAAAGTGACCAGTAGAGATTTATCAGACATTAATGTCTCTATAAAAGCCAAAACATATAACAATAAGAAGAAAGTAACCATTGACAAAGATGATATTACATTTACTGATAAAAATGGTAATACTTTAGACCTGTACAAGGATGTTGTTATTACTGTACCGGATAATGCAACAGACATTGGTAGTTACAAAGTAACAATCACTCCGACAGAACTTAATAAAAATGTTACAGGAACAACTACTGCGGACTTCAATATTGTAGGAACTGATATTTCCGGTGGTACATTTGCAAACGAAAAAAGTGGTAAACTTAACAATAAAGAATATACGGGAGAACAGATTGTCATTACAAAAGATGACTTAGGTACTCTTACAATTGGCGGAAAGGCAGTTTCCCCGACCTTATATGAATTAGTAAATGGTACTAATACGAACGTAGAAGATGGCGGTTATGTAATCGTTAAAGGTCTTGGCGATTATGCTGGAAGTGAAAAGAAAATCACATTTGCAATTAATCCTGCTGTAATTTCTGAGGTCAAAGTTACAAATAAGAAGGTTGAAAAGCTGGATACTACAGATTTTTCTGATTATAAAGACTCTATGAAACTTGTAGTAAAAGCTAAAAATGGTGCAAAACCAGCTAAAGAATTTACTCTTGTAGAAGGAAAAGATTACAAAGTTGAATATTCTTGTGCAAATCATGAAATTGGACAGAATGTAACTGCGACAGTAACAGAAATTACAAATAAAAACTTCACTAATTCTAAAAACTTAACACTGAGTGATACATCTACATTAACTGCAAAAACAATCAAGTCAGAAAACATTAAATTAAAAGAAACAAACTTCACTTATACCGGAAAAGCTGTTGAACCGAAATTTGATGTTGTAATTGATGGAAAAGTAATTAATCCTCAGTATTATACAGCAACTTATAGCAATAATCTAAATGCAGGAACAGCAACATTAACAGTTAAAGGCGATGGAACACATTACAGTGATGTCGAAGCAAAAATAACTTATGAAATCAAACCTGCAAATGCAGCAGACTTAAAAGCAGTTATCGGAAGCAAAGAATACACTGGCTACAGTCTTGCAGTTCCTGCTAGTGATATTGATTTAACCTTAAAAGGAAATCCTATTGATGTAGCAAGCAACTTTACATTAACATATGGAGAAAATCTTCAGATTGGCGAAGGTACTGTTACATTAACACCTAAAAACGGAAACTTTACAGGTACGTTAACAGCAACATTCCAGATTTCTGGTGAAATGTTGAATGCTGGTGGAAAATTTACTTTCTATGACGAAAATGGTATAAAAGTTACTTCTCCATCCTTTACTTACAATGGTAAAGAACATCAGTATACAAAAACTACATTTACATACACTGATTCTACGAAAAAATTAACAGAAGGACAGGATTATGAGATTAAATATGTAGATAATGTATATGGAAAAGAAGGAGCATACACTAGTGAATTCCCTAAAGCTCAGTATGTAGCTGTAATTGCTGTTGCCAAAGGAAAATATGCAAGTAGCAAAACTAATGCTTATGGTTTAAAAGATGGCATTTATACTGATGCTGAAGGCAATAAGATTACAAATGTTATGGCAGTAACATACATTAAACTTAATCAGCTGTCTGTTGTAAAGAGCAATGTTTCTGTTTCTAACGGTGTTTATGCCGGTGGTCTGCCTGTAAAACCAGTTGTAAGTGTTGTGGTAAATGGTGTTACTTTAAAAGAAGGCCAGGACTATGATTTAGATGTAAGTTCAAACACAGACGTTGCAAACGCTACTATCTCTAACAGCCTGGACGTTACTGTTAAGCCTAAAAACGGTTATACAACTTCAAATCCAGATGATCTTAAATTCAAATGGGGAATTGATAAATTCAACCTCGCAAACGCAGATGTAACTGTAGATGGTGACAAAGTTACTGTTAAATGCGGTCGTGTTGATGTTGAAACATCTGAATATACTGTAGAAAAGAAAGACGGTAAAGTTACTGTAACAGCTAAGAAAGACAGTAAGAACTACACTGGTTCTAAGACTGTAGATGCAGCAACACAGGATCAGAAACCAGCTGCTCCAATGATCAGCAGCGTTAAAGTTGTTGGAAACAAAGCAACTGCAATCCTTTCCGGCGATTCCGAAGGTGCTGCAGGTTACGATTACGTAATCTCTACAGACCGTGACTGCATCACAAACAAAGATTATGATTCCGTAAATAAGAATCAGGTTCAGACTTCTACTACATTCAAATATGTACAGCAGGGAACCTACTACGCATACTGCCACGCTTGGAAACGTGATGAGAACGGCAAGAAGGTATTCAGCGACTGGTCTAACGCATATCCATTCGTTGTATCCGCAATCACACCGGACGCTCCAGTTATCACAAACGTAACAGTAAGTGGATCTACTATCAAAGTAACATACAAAGCTGCAGCAAATGCAACTGGTTATGACGTAGTACTTGGAACAGATTCCAAGAAAGAAAACGGTGAGACACGTCCATATCACTATGGCGATCATAAAGTACTGAACCTCAAAGAAGGTACAGTGACAGCAACATTCAAGAACGTACCAAAGGGAACATGGGTAGTTGGAATGCATGCATTCAACAGAACATCCGAAGACGGAAAGAAAGTCTTCAGCCCATGGTCAAACCTGAAAAAAGCTACTGTTAAATAATCCATTTGGGTAAATAATACAGATTCCTAAACAAAGAAATCCTTGATTATGTCAATCAAGGATTTCTTTGCATCATAAATATTTAAATGTTTTCTTTGTTAAACAAATTTGTAGGAGACAAACAAATGATAGTTTACCATATAGATAGAAATAATACTTTAAAAGAAGGTCTTGAAATACAATTAAAACTTCTAAATAATTCCAACAATTTTTTTGTACAGACCTTATTTCCTGATGGTTTATCAATGCATGGTCTTCATTACGTAGATGAAACACTTCAACATAATCAGGGAAATTTAGCTGAATATTATTCCCTGGAATATGAATATGAGCTTGTCCGGCGAATTTATTTTTCTAAATTACCGTCTAGATTTCAATCATTTTTTGCACTTAGAAATCTTGATCAAATAAAGCAGTGGAATGATGTATTTTCAAATCAAGACATTGTATGGGAAGTAGAAATTGAAAATTCTTTTTTTATTGAACGAGATTCTAATTTATTACGTCCAACATTAACAAAAGAGGAAAGTAATAATAATGAAATACTACATTTTAGTCCTAATAATTCTTTTTATTATAGTTATTTATACTGGAATGGAGCGAGAACAGAAACGCCTCGTGCAGAACTTTTGATACCACTAAATCAGCAATCTATTAAAATAAAGGGAATAGTAGGAACTGTCGATAGTATTTAAATACTCCTGTTCGGGTCTGGCCATCAAAAGAAACCGGGAAGTATATGATGCCACCTGCAATTCCAATCTTAATGTTACCAATGTAACAACAGTAAAGCTTCCGCTCCCATTGTGGGGAGGATTCTATGCTGCACCAGACGGCAACTTTTATGTTGCAGCAGGACAGAAAAATCTGGATGAAGACAACAGCATAACTGCTGTCCGGATCCTCAAATACAGCCGTGCCTGGAAACTGCTTGGTGCAACGGACATTAGTGGCGGATATACAAATATGTTTGAAGGAATCTACATTCCTTTTGACGCTGCTTCCCTGCGCATGACCCAGATCGGTTCTACCCTGATCGTACACACAGGACGGGAAATGTATGGGATGGAAGGGATACATCATCAGAGTAATATCACTTTTGTCATTAACACTCAGGATATGACGCTTATTAATTCAGATATGCCTTATTGCAGCCATTCCTTTAATCAGTTTGTTGTAAATGACGGCTCTCATGTGTATTTTCTGGATCATGGGGATGCTTATTACAGGGGTTTGATCCTGTCCTCCTTCTCCGCATATTCCGGCGGATATATCGCTCAGGATCATGCTGTAAATATCTTTCCTTTTATGGGGGCTACAGGTGATAATTATACCGGATGCGAGGTAACCGGATTTTCTCTGGCAGGAAATAATCTGATCACAGTAGGCAAGTCTGTTCCCCATGGTTTTGCTGTGAATGGACAGACCGGATATGAGAATCTTAACAAAAATATCTTTATGATAATCACAGATAAGAACAGTATGGCTTCCAGATTTATCTGGCTCACTCAGTATTCACCGTCAGGAGCAGAAATAACTCTGACAGAACCAAAGCTCATCCCGGCAGGAAATAATCAGTACGCAGTCCTTTTCTCAGAGGAAACCTCCAACCAGAGCGTTCTGCATTATCTCCTTATGGATGCTTCCGGAAACGTAATATTATCCAAATTATACAAGAATGTAACAATCCAGACGGATTCCCAGCCGATCTTATGGGGACGTAATATTGTATGGGTATCCGGAAATTATGATAACGGCAACTATGACAGTTCCCGCACATACCTGTATGAAATCCCCGTAGTGACAACTCCACTTAATGGAATTGCTCTGAACCAGACAAATCTGACAATTGACGAAGGAAATACACAAAAACTCACACCTTCCTTTACACCATCTAACTCTGATGATGTAAAAGATGTGGTCTGGACAAGCAGTAATCCTGGGGTTGCGTCTGTCTCAGAGGATGGAACCATTCAGGGGAACGGTTATGGTCAGGCAGTAATCACTGCTTCTGCCGGAGATTTTCAGGCCCAGTGTCAGGTGACGGTAAAGGTATCTGAGAACAACACACCACTGACAAAACCTGTGCTGAAACTTTCCCAGAAATCTGCAGATCAAATACATTTAACCTGGAAAAAGGTTCCGGGTGCCAAAGGATATCAGATTTACTGCAGGACAGATTCCCAGTCTTCTTATAAGCGGATCAAAACTCTGAAAACAGGAGCTGTCAGTTTCGATGCAGCTGTAGTACCGGGCGTAACCTATTCATTTAAAGTCCGTGCTTATGGAACCAACGCAAGTGGAAAAAACAAATATTCTAAATTTTCAGCGGTGAAATCAAGAAAAGCTGCTGTCCCGGCTCCATCTAAGGTTTCATGTAAAATGAGTAGCGGTGGTACAGAGGTTTCCTGGACAAAAGTAGCCGGTGCTTCCGGATATGTGATTTACCGCAATGGTTCCGCTGCCAAAACAGTGAAGTCCTCTGTCTCAACCTGGAAAGACACAAAGGCTTATGACTCCCAGACAGGCATGTACTGGGTTTATAACTATTATGTAAAAGCTTTTAAGACAGTAAACGGTAAGCGAATATACAGTAAGCCCACAAAAACAGTAAATCTTTACTCGTAAATTATAAAACTACAAAAAGCACTATCACTTTGGTAAATAAAGTATAAAACAGGGCAGTCTCATCGGCAAAATTATTTTTGCCGGGAGGCTGCCCTGAGTATTTGTCTTATTTCACTTCTACTAATTCAATCTTGAAGTTAAGTTCTTTTCCAGCCATTTCGTGGTTTGCATCAAATGTGATATTTTTCTCATCTTTAGCTGTTACTTTAACAGGGAATGGCTGACCGAACTGGTTTGACAGGTATACCTGCTGGCCAACTGTCAGGTCTTCGGAACCTGGGAGCTGGGCGATTTCCATAGTGAAGATAGCGTTTGGATCTGCCATACCGTATGCTTCTTCAGGCATAAGGTGAACATCAATGATCTGACCAACTTCCATGTCAGCTACAGCAGCATCAAACCCTCTGATCATCTGGCCTGCACCGCAGATGAATTCCAGCGGTTCGCCACGGTCGTAAGAAGAATCAAACTGTGTTCCGTCATTGAAAGTTCCTCTGTAATGTGTGCGGCAGGTTTTTCCTACATTGCGTCCTGTAAGCTGTGGCTGTGATCCGCCACATCCACCGCATCCGCCACCGCAGCTGTCTCCACAGGAGTGTCCCTCCTCATGGCTGCCGCAGGAATGACCTTCTCCATGATGGTGATGGTCGCAGTTAGCTCCAGAAGATACTAATTCGCCTTTTAAATAACTTTCAACTGCCTGGTCGGTATTTCCCTGGGCTCCGGCATATAATTCGATTCCTGCCTCTGTGAGAGCAGTCTGAGCACCACCGCCGATACCACCGCAGATCAGAACATTTACACCCTGCTCAGCAAGCAGACCTGCAAGTGCACCATGTCCTGTACCGTTAGAACCGATCACTTCACTGGAAACTACTTTGTTGTCTTCCACTTCATAAACTTTAAAAGACTCTGTTTTTCCAAAATGCTGAAAAATCTCTCCATTATCATATGTTACTGCAATTTTCATTTGAAAAATCCTCCAAATTATTTTTTATACCCATTCAGTCCAGTATAAACTGTCTGCGACTCAAAAGCAAGGCTATTTAATCAGGTAATTCTCAATTCCATTTGCAATTCCCCGTACCATTTTTTTCTGATAAGAACTCTGCTGCATACGGCGGTCTTCGGAAGGATTACTCATATATCCCATCTCGATAATCGTTGTCGGAACTTTACTCCAGTTATTTCCGGTCATAGAGTCTGTTTCCCAGACGTATTCTTTTCTGCATCCTGTAGCTGATACATATGCATTGAGCACAGCTTCAGAAAGAGCTTTGTTTTTTCTGTACATAGATGAAATATAAGGACTGTTTCTGGTTGTACAGATAGTCAGTGCTCCACTGATAGAGGAATTATCACTTCCATTAGCATGGATACGGATATACGCATCTGCATTTGCCTTATTCGCCACTTTTGCGCGGTCAATACAGCTGAGAGCTACTTTACTGTTGGTTCTGGTCATTATTACCTTAAACCCTCTTTTCTGAAGAAGGGTTCTTAGCTGAAGACCAATGCTCAGGTTGAGCTTATATTCCTCCACACCTGTAGCAACACCCTGGGTTCCGGACGTATCTTTCTCTTTCAGCTGGCTGGAACCAGGCCCAAGAGGTTCATAACCACCGGCAACAACAGCAGAATGCCCCGGATCCAGTACAATAACAGGAGTCCAGACACCTTTACTGTTGATCTTTCGTCTATTTACAGTCTGATTGATACGCATTCTTCCAGTCTGTTTGCCAAAATATCTGAAACGATTATGAATACGGTGCCACCCTGTAAGCATAGCACCGTCTGCGGCAAAACAGTAATAATACTTGCCGATTTTGTGCAGGTCTGTCAGCTTTTTGCCATTCTTATAATAGTATTTCTTTCCACCAAAGGTTTTCCATCCGGTGAAAGTACTGCTGACGGATGCTGCCTGGACATCTGTAAAATCTACAGCAGGTAAAGCTGTGACCAGGAGAAGCATACACAAGAGCCAGATAAAACATGATTTTCTTTTCTTCATACGTGGCTTCCTTTCATTAGAGATGTTTTAAGTAAGGGTTCTGTATGTTGATTATATCATGTAATTGTCTGGGAGTGTGGAAAAAAGCACATAAAAAGAAAGACTCCGGTCGCAATGACCGGAGCCTTCTTTTTAGGAATCTGTATTAATTACCCAAATGGATTATTTAACAGTAGCCTTTTTCAGGTTTGACCATGGGCTGAAGACTTTCTTTCCGTCTTCGGATGTTCTGTTGAATGCATGCATTCCAACTACCCATGTTCCCTTTGGTACTTTCTTGAATGTTGCTGTTACTGTACCTTCTTTGAGGTTCAGTACTTTGTGATTGCCATAGTGGTATGGACGTGTCTCACCGTTTTCTTTCTTGGAGGATGTTCCAAGTACTACGTCGTAACCAGTTGCGTTTGCAGCTGCTTTGTATGTTACTTTGATAGTAGATCCGCTTACTGTTACGTTTGTGATAACTGGAGCGTCCGGTGTGATTGCGGATACAACGAATGGATATGCGTTAGACCAGTCGCTGAATACCTTCTTACCGTTCTCGTCACGTTTCCAAGCGTGGCAGTATGCATAATAGGTTCCCTGCTGTACATATTTGAATGTAGTAGAGGTCTGAACCTGGTTCTTGTTTACGGAATCGTAGTCTTTGTTTGTGATGCAGTCACGATCTGTAGAGATTACATAGTCATAACCTGCAGCACCTTCGGAATCACCGGAAAGGATTGCAGTTGCTTTGTTGCCAACAACTTTAACGCTGCTGATCATTGGAGCAGTTGGTTTTTCATCTTCTGCTTTACCGTCAGCTTTAACAGTCTTAGAACCTGTATAGTTCTTGGATGTGCTGTTAGCTGTTACTGTGTATGTTCCGTCTCCGTTGTTCTTGGATGTGTATTCTGTAGCTGCTACCGGGATGTAACCATTTAATACGGTAACAACACCGTCTTTTACAGTTACTGTACAGTCTTTGATGTCTTTCTTATCAATGCCCCATACCAGTTTCTCAGATCCGTCTTTTGCAGAAGTATCTGTTGTAACAGTACATCCTTCGTAACCATTGATACCCTCAATTTTTACACCGTAAACCTTATCAACTGTAACATCTGTCGGAGTTACTTCATCTTTTTTTGAATTAAGTAATGTAAGTTTATAATCTTTACCTTCTGTTAAAGTTGTTCCACCAATCTGGATTGTTACCTGCGGTTTTACAGGAAGTCCTGCAGCGTAAGTTCCGTTTTTCAGACTTACATTTTTAGCTACAAATGCAACGCTTCTGATTTTTACTTCTTTCTTTGCTACAACACCTTTGATAACAGTTCCGTCTGCAGTCGTAATGGTATCATCACCGGCAAATCCGGTTCCTTCTTTTGCTACAGCATAAACCCATCCGATGTTAAGAGGATTACCGTTAGTATCTTTCTCAGAGGATTTTTTACCGGCAATATTATCTACATATTTAATCTCAAAATCACTTGCTTTTGCAGTTGTATCAGGGGTAGTGATCTTTAATACTTCTTTTGCATAAGTATGAGCGGTTCCGTCATAATCAAATACATGAGCGGAATCATCAAATCCCTTGCTGTCATATACCTTTAACTCACCAGCAACTTTCTCTTTAATGATGTTAAAGGTTGCTGTAATGTTGGAGCCTGTAAAGTTTTTATTTCCATCAATTGGTTTCAGAACTACAGTACCAGTTCCAGCTTCTTTATTTTCACCATAACTTACAATTTCAAACTGATCACTTACAGGATTTCCATTTAAAGTAGCAGTGAATTTACGAGGTCTGACCTGAGTTCCTGTGTAATTCTGGTCGGCAATCTCAACCTTTACAGATGAAGTATTTGCCGGTGTGATTGTAAATGTTCCGGTTGCTTCTCCTGAATAGAAGCCATTGATACCCTCAACTTTGATCTTTCCGGTACCAACGTTTACTGCGTCCGTAATAGAAACTTCTCTATATTCATCTTTAGTTTTGTCTGGCTTTTTACCTTCTTTATACAGAGCGATTGCACCGTCTACTACAGAATAGGTAGGAACAATCTTGCCGCCTGTATATACATAGGAGGATGGATTTACAACTACCATGGAATCTGTAAGTTTTTTAGCAACAATTTTCGTTTCACCTACGAAATTACTACTACCTTTTTGAACAGTATATGTTTTGCCGTCAGTTGTTCCATAAATATAGTTTTTGTTTGTGATTGTAATGACTGAAGTAATGCTGTTACCGATCACATTTTCATCCGCTGGTGTTTTCCAGTCATACACAACGGTATAATCATCTGATGTAAGTGTTTTTTCTACTTTTTTGCCTGTTGTATCTTTTGCTACAACTTTTAATCCTACTTTGTAATCAGATGGTTTTGTATAGGATTTATTGAAGGAAATATCTTTTGGTACAGTGATGTATGTATCTTTTACTTCCAGTGGAGCAATTTCAAATGGAATAGACGCTGTCTGTCCTTTATAAGTTCCATCAAGAATTTTTACATTTACGTAAGCTGGTTTTGTTACAGTTAATGTACCACTAACTTTGCTCTTTTCAGATGCATTTATATTATTCTTATATCCTGTAATTTCATAAGATTCTGTTTTTATAGTTTTTGGTGTTGTGGTGTCTCCGTCAACATAAACAGACAAAGTTCCTAAATCTTTTTTAGTAGGCTCAACTGCCTCTCCGGTATAAGACGGCTTATAGGTCTTTTCATTCTCAAAAGATACACTTGTTAAAGCATTAGATGATACAGTAATATCAAAGGACTGCTCATTTTCACAGTTTCCGCCTTCAGCAGCAGTAACTGTTACAGTGTATACACCACCATCTTTGATTTGGGCTGTAGGATCAAAAATAGTTGCTTTATTTTTGATGCTGACAGAATAGTCTGTAGGCTTAAGTGATAATGCAACACCTTCTGTTCCTGTAAATGTTAAATATTTAAATAATGTATTTGCAGTAACACCACTTGGAACATATCCGCTGGTGGTATTAACAGAAATCGTTGTTCCTTTAGCTGAGAGATCACGTTTAGTGATTTCTACAGTGTTGTCTGTAGTTGCAGTCACGTCTCCTAAATCAGCACCATGCGCTCCTGTAAAGTTAGTAAGCTTGGTTCCGTCCAATGTTACAGTTACCGAATATTCGCCAGCATCTACTACTGCCTTACCAGATTTATCTATTACAGTGGCACTCTTAAATGCAGAGGATAAATCTGCTCCGTTGAGTTTTCCATCTTTTCCGTTATTTTCGGATTTGGATTCTGTTACAGTAATCTTATCCTTGGCAATTTCAAGTTCTTTACCGGTATAAGTGTATTTAAGACCTTTTGTCACATTGGCAACAATATCTGTTGCAGCATTTAATTCTTTTGCAGCAACAGGAATGTCATATGTTACAGAACCTGTATAAGGTGAATCAGCAGTTGCTGTAGCAGTTACTGTTACTTTATCTTTGGCATTTACAGCAGTTCCAGATGAAGTAAGAGTATAATTCGGTTTGCCAGTAGCATCTGTTGCAGCAACTGTACCTGGAGTTTTATCTGCATCTTTTACGGTTACAGTTACGCCTTGTCCATTTAAATCAACTGATTTTGCAAAACCATTGTATACAGGTGATTTTAAATCATCTGGATTAGTTCCAAATTTTACCTCCACACTGCCAAGAGCTTTTTTCTCAACGGAAACTGTAATGCCGGTTTTAATATCGAATTTCTGATCAGCTGTATCGCTATAGATACAAAGGGATACCTTCTTTCCTGCAAGTCCAGCGTATGATTCAAGTTTAAGGTTTTTTACGGTTTCCTTGTCAGTGTCAAATGTTACCTTTCCGCTGAGGTTATTACTTCCAGTTGAATCTTTAAGAACCACTCCGTCCTCATCAACCCATCTATAGTAGATATCATCTCTAGATAATGTCTGAGTAGATGTGATTGTACCTTCTACATTAAATATTGTTCCCCATACACCAGAACTTTTTTCATCAGCACCAACTTTTACTTTTAAATCTGTAGTAATATCACCATCTGTAACAATAGATGCAGCTGATGTATCTTCAATTGCATCCTCAACGACAGGAGCTTCTGTCTGATCAGCAGTAAATGCATCTGCTTCTGTAGCAACTGATGCATCAGAACCATCGCTGAACTCAGCAGCCCATACCGGCACATTAGAAGTAGCAAGCATTGCAACAACAAGTGACATACTTAATGTCTTTTTTGCCATGCCCTTCTTTGTGTTTTTAATCTTTGTCATGATTATAGTTCCCCTTTGGGTAGTGGACAGGTTGATTTTTGATAAAAAAGCACATTCTCTGATTAGAAATTCATGCACAACCCTGAAAAATGGTTATTTATAACTGCCTTTTTTACGCATCAGAACGGTATTTTTATAGTTATATGATCGTTTACAACTGACAGAATGAGAAAAAAGAACAAATCAAACAATCCGACTCTGTACTTTCCATATTTTTAATAATTTTTATATTTCCTTTCGTGGAAACAAAATAATAATTATGATATATTGATAACAGAAACAGGCAAAAAGGAGGTGCTGGATACGACGGAAAAAAATAAGATCAAACCGGATACCATACTGAAGAACTTCTGGAGAGACAATGGACATTTTGCGGATCTGTTCAATGCAGTATTTTTTAACGGGGAACAGGTGCTGAAGCCGCAGGATCTTACAGAAGCAGATACGGATGTTTCCTCCATGCTGAAATTTAACGGTCATGCAGAAACAATACAGAAGATCCTGGATGTTGTAAAGAAGACGGCATATGGTGTGGATTTTGTACTCTGGGGACTGGAAAATCAGGCAAAGATCCATTATGCGATGCCGCTGCGACATATGGTCGGAGATGCGTTCTCTTACATGAAAGAATATGATGAGATCGCAGCAGTAAATAAGAAAAACGGGGATTTCCATTCATCGGATGAATTCCTGTCAGGTTTTAAGAAGACTGACCGGTTACATCCGGTGATCAGTCTGTGTGTATACTATGGAGAAAGTGAATGGGATGGTCCGTCTTCCCTGAAGGATATGCTGGAGATCCCCGAAAAGATAGAACCACTGGTATCTGATTACCGTATGAACCTGGTACAGGTAAGATCAAGTGGAGAGCTGTGTTTCAGTGATCCGGATGTAAATATGGTGTTTGACGTGAGCCGTTTGATCTATGCCAGGGATTATACGAAGATTAATGAAGTTTACAGGGATCATAATATTCCGGCAGATCTTGGACTTGTGATAGGAGCCATTACAGAATCACAGAAGCTGATTGACCATGCTTTGGAATCGGAGCAGAAGGGAGGGCAGATCAATATGTGTAATGCATTGGAAGAGTTAAGACAAGAAGGTGTTGAAGAAGGTCGACAGGAAGGTCGACAGGAGGGCCGTCAGGAAGGCCGTCAGGAAGGCAGATGGGAAGGTATCCTTGAAGGCATTCGTGCGACTGTAAGGACCTGCAGGAATTTTAATATCAGTGAGGCAGATACAATCAGAAATATCATGAATGAATTTTCCCTGTCACAGGAAGAGGCTGTCAATTATGTAAAAAAATACTGGTAAATGGAAAACTCTATCAGGAAGAGCCTTTGGTCCATCTGGTCCGAGGCTCTTTACTTATGTCAGAGTAAAATATAATACCCCACAATAAATCGGAACCCGGGCACAAAACATAAAAATATTATTATACCCGTTCGGGATGATTTAATATGGAAATATATAAATTATACCCGAACGGGATTTTTGTATATAATTCACTTGAAATCATACCCGAACGGGATTAATATGTTTAATATGAGTACAATTGGAGATTATATAAAAAAAGAAAGAAAAAAAGCAGGGCTGACGCAGGAGGATTTTGCAATCCGTTCCGGACTTGGACTTCGTTTTGTAAGGGAATTGGAACAGGGAAAAGAAACGGTGCGTCTGGACAAAGTGAATCAGGCACTGGCAATGTTTGGGAAAGAAGCTGTACCAGGAAAAAAGGAGGATTAGCAGGTGGAGTCAGAATATAGAAAGGGATATGTATATAGTGAATTAAAAACTTTATCCTCACACGACTGAAGTCGCGTGCTTCCAGACGCTTTAGGCGTCAGACTAAATATCGGCGGATACGCCTGTAACTTAGGTCAGCGCAGTTATGCGCATTTTTCCATGCCAGATATGGCAGGTTCCCACATTGCAGGTAGTCCACTGTATATCTGCCTGCATTTATGCTGCCTTTAAGATTTCCATTTGTAAATGAAGTTCTTTCAGATCTGCATAAACACATGAGGTTCTACGCTTTACCGGAGGGACTTTTGCCTCCAGCAAAGACCTTTCCGTTACCGGAAGGGATTTTAAAAGTTCTCTGATAAAATATCTTGCTCCGATATTATACGATGCCGACAGGTCACAGTTATATCTTTTTCCTGTCTGGAATACACAAAGACTGTGATTTTTCAGGTCACGGGACACACTTCCGGAGCCATCGTATGCAAGCCTGCTCGTATTCCATGCGCAGACTCTGGATACCCGCATTCCTTTTCTGTGTGCCTGATGCTCACAGCGTTTCTGGATATCCCGTTTTCTCCACAGATGCAGTTTCTGTTTTTTCTTTCCGGATATCTTTCCCTGCATTTCCAGATACTCGAATACGATCACATCTGCATGGTTCTCTTCTGCATTTTTTACGATCGCACCTGCAATTTTTCTTCCCAGCTCTATGTTCAGGCGTTTCGTATATGCCCATCTTCCCCGTGACTGCGCAGAGCCGTGTTCCCTCTGGAATCTTCGGATCCGGCCCAGTGTGCGGTACATCCGGTCTTTTTCACTGGGATGATTGATAAATTTTCTCCCCAGGACAGTTCCGTCTGCCCGCATAATGGTACAGACCGCATCGGTATTGATTCCCAAGTCCACACTACAGATGATCTGTTCTTTTACCGGTGTCTTCGTAAGTGTCACTTCTTCCGTATAAGAAAAACGCAGGAAATATTTATGGTGCCTTTTCTCCAGTGTCGGGGCTGATGCCTTTTTCCCCGACCAGTTCCTGCGCAGATATTCCATATCTGTGTGATTTAAACGCACACAAAACCATTTCCAGTCATGACCATCATACAGTTTCAGGTATGCTTCGTCTTTTCCTTCTTTTTCCTCTCTGTACATGACATCACGATAAAAAACAGGCATGGCATGATTCTCATACGCCAGTCTGGGTTTCCCTGCTTTTTCTCCTGACTTTTCCCACAGTTCCATCCGTGTTTCGTAAGAAGATACACTTCCCAATGCATGCTGGATTGCGGCTCGCCTCAGGTAGGACGGCATCTTCGGAAAGCGAAGATCAAAATCAAAGCGTGCAGGATTCTTTTTTGTAGTATGCACCAGATGCTCTGCAGCATTAAACCGCCTTTTGGCATCCGGTATCTCTGCCAGTTCTTCCCACACCTGCTCATATATTTCTGTCAGGTAACTGACCGCAGACCGGTAGATTTCCAGTGTCTGGCGGACCGGGATATTCTGTTTTCGTAATTCTACGCCATAGCTGGATACGGTCTGCATCTCTTTTCCTCCAACAAATCATTTCTTCTGTCAGGCTTTTTTCTTTTCTTTTTCCTTTTGTCCTTCGATGTAGGCAAGCACCTGGTCTCTGCTCCTGTCACTGACCGTTATGGCACAGTAAGACGGATTCCACAGATGCCCACCCCACAGTTCCTTTTTTAACTCCGGATACGCAAGAAACATCTGGCGTGCAAGATTTCCTTTCATGATCTTGATCATATCTGAAATATAAAACTGAGGTTTACAGTCCACAAGCAGATGGATATGATCCGGCATCACCTCCATTGCCAGAATCTGAAATTTATATTCTTCTGCAAGATTCTGTAACATTTCTTTGCATTCTGTATCGATTCCGTTTTTTAAAACCTTTTTTCTGTATTTTGTACACCAGACAAGATGATACTGCAAGGAATAGACATATCCCCTACCATATGAAAGTTTGTTTTTATCTATATTAAATATATCTTTTTCCATATAAATATTATACCATATGTATTGGTTTATGTAAACATTTGTTCTGTTGTTTTGTAAAAAAATTTACGCGTCTAACTCATCACTGGAAGTAACGAGAATGCGACGCGCAGTTATTCAAAATCATTTTTCCGGAATTATTGCAGAAACTGAAGAAGGGTATATTTTTACTTATGACCAGGATTATCTGGACAGAGAAGATGCAGTGGCAGTAAGCCTGACACTTCCATTACGTCAGGAGCCTTATGAAACAACTATATTGTTTCCTTTTTTTGACGGACTGATTCCAGAAGGATGGCTTCTGGGGGTGGTCAGCCGAAACTGGAAAATCAACCAGAAAGACCGGTTTGGATTACTGTTATCTGCCTGCAGAGACTGCATTGGCGATGTTTGTATCAGGAGAGAAAAGGTATGAAATGCTTGTGTTGTGGAAAGCCAATAACAAATAGTGCAACGAATGTGGAAAAAGAATGGTGCTGGCATAAAAAGTGTGTAAAGAGATTTTTTCAGACAGATGAATTACCAATCTTGGATATTACGAAAGAGCAACTGGAAATCCTGGCAAATGAAATAGTAAATGAGGGACTTACTGTGCCGGGAGTTCAGAAAAAGCTTTCCCTGCATTTATCAACAGATCTTAATGCAAGACTTACAATTGTGGACTATCCGACAGGATATATCCTGAAGCCGCAAACGGAAGAATTTGACAATATGCCGGAATTTGAGGATCTGGCAATGCGTCTCGCAGAAATTATGGGAATCCAGACGGTTCCCCATGCTCTTATAAAAATGAATGATGAATACGCGTATATTACTAAAAGGATAGACCGGGAAATATCAGAAAAAGAGACCAAACTATATGCCATGGAAGATTTCTGCCAGCTGTCTTACAGGCTGACACAGGATAAATATAAAGGTTCTTATGAACAATGCGGAAGAATCATAAAAAAATGTTCTGCAACACCGGGCTTAGACCTGTCAGAGCTGTTTTTGCGTGTTGTTGGATCTTTCGTTATGGGAAATTCAGATATGCATTTGAAAAACTTTTCGCTAAAGGAAACGGAGCCTGGTAGCAGAAATTTCCAATTATCAAAAGCATACGATATGCTTCCTGTTAATGTGATCATGCCAGAAGATAAAGAACAGCTGGCACTCACAATAAATGGCAAAAAACGTAATATTCATAAGAAAGAATTTCGGATACTGGCAGAATCCTGTGGGATTCCATTAAATTCTGCGGAACGTATGATGAAAAAAGTATGCTCATTAAAGGCAAAACTTTTTACACAGATAGAAGAATCTTGCCTGTCAGCAGAGCAAAAAGAGCAAATGGAGGAACTTATTTCAAAAAGGCTTGATATTTTGAGTTAGATAAACAGCTTATTGACCATGCTTTAAGATCAGAACAGGAAGGAGGGCCGATGAATATGTGTAATGCGTTGGAAGAATTAAGACGCGAAGGGGAGCGTGAGGGACGGCTTGAGGGAATCCGTGCAACGATAAGAATCTGCAAAAAATTCAGCATTAGTGAGGAGGATATAATCAGAAATATTATGGAAGAATTTTCCTTATCACAGGAAGAAGCCTCTGGTTATGTAAAAAATATTAGTAGATTCTAAAAAGAATGGCTCCAGTTAACTACGCCTTAGTCAAAAAAGACTTCGGCTTCAGTGACCGGAGCCTTCTTTTGTGCTCCTGGCGGCGCACGAAGGAAATAAGCCCGCCAAAAGGCGAGCTTACTTAAAGTGCTTATTTATAGGCTGTCGCTGAACTACGTTTTCAGGACAGCCCCTTATATGATGATCATCAGCCGCTTAATCGAGCAGGATCATTATTTTGACAATACTTCAACTTTACAGAAATGTTCCTTGGTTTCTTTATCATAGCTGATTCCGACACCCAGGACTTCGCCCGTATATTTGCGGGTTTCTCCTGATTTTCCCTGAAAACGCAGCAGATAATCTTTTTCTCTGATCTGCAGTAGGGCATCTTCGGGAGAGTGGTCTACTTTTAATTCGAGGATAATACAGGTGTCCGTAAGATTCCATGGGTAAAAAATAAAATCAACAAATCCTTTTCCTGCTTTATCTTCACGTTCAATACGATACTTATTTCTTGCAGAAAGATATACCAGATTGACAATAGCAGAGAGTTCTACTTCATTGTTATATGAGAGAATCGGGGATTCTGTATTATGTGCATACTGCAGGATCTCGGACATTTTCTGTGTGTCACGGGATAAAGTAGCCTTGAGCATCTGGTCTGAAATCTTAGCCAGTTGGTATACATATCCAAGACTTTCCTCATTCTGCAGAAGTTCTTCATATTTGAACATCAATTCTCTGTTAGGAATAAAAACTTTTCCGCCAGAATAAGTAAGCAGCCCATATACAACCATAGCTGAATAGATCTGATCCCGGCTTTTTAATTCCATTGCCGATGCAGCAAATTCATCTATTTTGGCATCAACGCCTTCTCCGGTAATCATCAATGCCAGGTCATTTTTTATATGGTCAATGTCATTGCGGATATAGTAAAAAATCTCATCATAAGGTCCGGAACTGGTCCAGTAATTGGATAACTGGTTAAAACGCAGTGCCATCACTACGGATCTTGGGTTATACAGGCGTTTTCCTGAAGCAGTGAAATATCCATCATACCAGTTCTGCAGACCGTTGCGTGGTACCTGAAGTTTTTTGCATAAATGTGTGTACTTTTCATACAGAACATCCACCTCTTCGTCTGTAAAGCCAAAATATTCGCTGAAAGCTTCCATTGAAGTCATTTTAAATTCCATAAACATGTTCAGCTCAGAGCCACTGGAATATTTGGAAATCGGCAGGATACCGGTAATGTATGCCAGTGCTGTATAGTCCTGATCTTTCAGCAGAGTTTTGAGAAAAAGTATATACTCTGCTTTTTCCTTTTCAGTAATAAATGGAAGATGAAATACGGCATCCCATTCATCCATGATGAAAACAAACTGTCGGTCTGTCTGCTCTGAAATTTGGGAAAGTATATCCCAGAGCGCATATATGGAGTCTGTCTGATATTCCGGATATGCTTCCGCCAGATCGTTCTTCAAACCTGTAATGATGCGGTCAATATATTGTCTGTAAGATGTGCAGTTTTCCGGAAGTCTGCTGAAATCGATATAAATGATATCATACTGATTTAAATACTGATGGTATTCAGGTGAATCTGCAATTTTTAAATGATCAAATATCTGCGAAGCATCCCAGGCCTTTCCAAAGAAGGCTCCCAGCATATTTGCCATGATCGTTTTTCCGAATCTGCGCGGTCTTGTAATGCAGATATACTGTGTTTCTTCTTCCATGCATCCAAATATGTCATTCAGAATAAGGGATTTATCTACAAAATATGTTGTTTCTGAAATCTTCTTATATCTTTTGTACGGAAGAGGAGTATTTAAAAACATTGCCATATCAGTTACCGCCTTTCAGATTTTTTGCTTTAGAGATATTATAGCATTCTTATGAAAGACTTGCCAGATGGAAGAGACGGAAAGATTATTACAATAAGATGGACAATGACATCCCGGAAAATCAGCAAGATAGAAAAATTGCAGTGTCTGCTATCAAACATCTTGATCAATCAAAAAAGAGAAAAAATATTTTGATTGCAGTTGTTTCTCTTTTTAAAGAAAATTGGCTTTATGAAAAATTTAGCCTTTTTTATTTGGAAATTAGATACATAATATTTAAATATAGGTGGGATTAATATGTGTGATGTAAAAAAATATGAAAAAATATATGAAGAAATAAAGTGTCTGGAACCTGAAGATACATTGCAACTTACATTAGAAGCTGATTCAGAAGAGCAGAGGGAATTTTATCAGATGGTAGGTGATTTTTTACTTCAAAAAAGGCAAAAACAAGTAATTGCGAGGAATTTATTTTAAAAGAAAAAATATATCGTTCTGGGTGGAGTTAATGGAGCTGGTAAATCTAATTAGTGACAAACTGAGAAATCAGCAACACTTATACTTGCCAGATTAAGTTTTAGACAAAGAATATCTTTGTTTTAATAAAACATTTTTTCGCTGTTTTCGATGGTCAGACCCCTCCAGGGCAAAATGCCAATGACACAAAACTTAGCAGATCTGTGACATGGGAGCAAATCTGATTAGTGACAAACTGAGAAATCAACAACAGTAAATATCCTTGTTTTGAATTACAATAATTATTGTATAAAGTTTTCATCGCAAGTTAATTTTACCACAAAAATAGAACCTTTCGCATGAACGAATGGTTCTATTTCTTTTAGGGACTTATTTCACAGCCCCTTTCTTTTTAGGAATCTGTGAGTATGTAAATAAATTGTTTATTAACGATACCTGAAAGTTATCGATATGCGTGACTCTTAATAAATTATTTCTTTACATAGATTTCGATTTTTTTAGTTCTGACAGAGCAGGAACCTGTTGTTACCATTTTGTATCCTGCTGGTACCGGAACTTCACTGGCTTTAATAGATGTAGCTTTTTTATCGACAACGATTTTTCCAGTAGTAACAATTCTGTTTGTTTTTGCTAATCTATAAACAACTTTAATTGTTCTTCCTAATCTTTTAACCTCAACAGTTACTGTATTATTTTCGGAAATTTCAAATTTGGAATCAGTTGTTGCAATCTGATATCCGGCTGGTGCTGTGATTCTGCTCTTATCAACATATTGGGCAGTAGCTACTACAGAAAGTTTTTTACTGCTGACAACATTACCAGATTCTTTAAAAATAACAGTTACAGATTTTTTATTCTGGTTTACAGTAATATAAACTTTGTTATTTTGGGAAATTTTAATGTCACCAACGATGCCAATTGTATATCCATCTGGTGCTGTTAATTTGCCAGTGTTAATAAAAGTAGCATCTTTATCAACAGTCATAGGAGCTGTCTTGATGACATTTCCTTTTCTATCCTGATATACAACAGTAATTCCTTTTGTTGTAACTGCTTTACGAACTTCTGCGTATACATAGCCATCTCTGATTGGGAGATCACCAACTTCAACAAGTTCATAACCTTCCGGAACAGGAAGTTTGCTGGTATTTACAGAAGTA
>ENA-OWPB01001432-OWPB01001432.1-human-gut-metagenome-genome-assembly--contig:-NODE-1432-length-21567-cov-3.199563_pt1 | contig 21567 bp, 30 predicted proteins | sample MGYA00248260_ERZ651838 | MGnify/ENA primary metagenome ERZ651838 (study PRJEB26924, sample SAMEA4378304) | human gut metagenome | biome: human gut; feature: human-associated habitat; material: faeces...
CGCATCCTAATGCGGTTCTTGCGGCAGCGGCTGTTGTTGCCCCTGTTCCACCATTTGCGATTGGTAAAGTACCAGTAACTCCGACTGTTATATTTGCAGAACCATCAAAACTGCCAGCAGTACTACTTGCAAGATTTGCTGTAATAGTCCTTGCAGTTGCTAGTTTTGTTGCTGTATTAGCATTACCTAACCATTTTGCAACACCATCATGTGTGACCGTTGCAAAGGGCTTATTATTGCTAGAAAAAGTTACTTTTGTATTATCGTCACGTATGACAAACACATTATTATTCGTTCCAACTCTAAATACATGAGGTTGATTTGTGCTTGCGTGATAAAATAGTCCACCTAAATTATCTGTTCCAATTCTTGCTTGTACTGTTTCACCTGTCGGAGAAACACCAAAACTCACAGTACCACTGCTACCTGCCGCAGTTCCGTTAGATACAGCAATGTTTGCTCTGAAAGTATTTAAAGCTGTATAAGTATTTGCTTGATTTAATAAGCCTACTTCATCAGCATAAGCAATTTCTCGCCACGCAGTCCAACTACTATTTTCATGGTAAAAACAGCGTTGATACGTTCTTGAAGCTACATAACTACTCCCATAAGTTCGATAAATCTGGACTAAACTTGTTCTAGGGGCATTAAATCCAATCAATACACTTAATACACCGCCCCTTGGCGTTGCATCATTATAGCTAGTGGGGAGATTTGCTATTGTGTTTGCTTCTGTATTGCTTTGTACTTGATATTCTCCAGGAGTTTTGTAATCATTAAAATCGCTATTTGAAGGGATAAAATTCGTTATGTTTAAATATTTAGCCGAATTTACATCTCTGTTAGCTATACTATCATCTACATATTTTTTATTCGATACATCAGTATTTACTGTAGGAGTTTTGTTTACTGTCAATTCCAGTCCATTTGCATTAGTATATTTACCCCATGGAGTATTATTTAACGAACTGAATTCTACTGTGCCATCAGATTTACATACACTGGCAAAAGAGGTTTGAATACCACTTCTTAAATAACAAGGTCTATAATCAGCGGCATACATTACTAAATCACCTTGTTTGTTTCTGGCTATAGAAGGTGTTTGTTCACTACCTTCAGGTTTTAATCCGAGCCATAAATAAGTTGATACATCACCAGGAGTGGTAGCACTGCCCCGTATGTTTAAATTTGCATTAAATATAGCACTACCATTCCAATAGTTATTGCCTGTCCATGTGTTATTACTTGCCAGTTTTCCGCAAGCATCAAAATCTTGATTTAGTTTCGCTACTAAATCTGTATCTATATACTCTTCACCAGTGAATTTTTCATAAGCCATTTATTTCACCCCGCCCAATTCCCCAGCATTGAAATATAATGGTATTTTATTCTCTACCATTTCAACCCTCCATTCAATATGCTAAAAAGGAAGCCCTTTCAGAGCTTCCCCATTGTTTTTACTCTTTATTTATATGTCTATTATAGCATACTTTCGGATTTTTGTCAACCTTTTTTTCAATTATTTTTGCAGGAATTTCCAACATTCCTCCTTCTATAGCTTCGGGTATATGATTTAAAGTAGCTATTAATGCTCGTCTTGCTATATCCTTACTGGGGTATATAGCCACATTATCTGTTACATCTTGTGTAAAATGGATTTCAAGAACTCCTGCAATGTTTATAAATTTTTTTACCCAGTATCTCTCTCCGCTTACTGTTACCCAAACTTTATATGCCATTTTTATCTCCTCTAACTTTATAACTTACGGAATTTCTAATATTCCTAAATCTGTGGATGCCTCCCTCAAATCTATACGAACTTGCATTAATGCTTCTTCTGCCTCTTCCTTAGTAAGATACGTTTTTATATCATCAGAATTTTCATCTTGTGTTCCACTAATTTGAAAAAAATCAGCACTTTTTATCCAATATTTTTTTTCATTTATTACTACCCAAACTCTATACATTATTTTTACACCGCCTGTAATATCATAATTAATGGATTAAAATAGCAATTAAAATAAAAAATAAAACTTTCAAAAGCCTGAAAAAAAGCTCCAATAGTAAAAAGAGAAATACCTATTAAAAAAATCATGGCACTAATTGCCTGCCCCTCATTCAATGCTGTTACTCCATCGTATACTTGCCATCCTAGAAAAATAATAAGAAATATCAATAAAGAGAAGCTAGCAAGAATCGCTATAAGATAAATTAAAGAGGTATCTTGCATATAAGAAATTAACAACTCTTGTGGAATTTTTGTACTCATTACTGCAATATCTTCTAGTGTCATTTTTATACCCCCATTATTGTGAATTTAAAAGTTTCTGCATTAAAAGATAGCACCACATTTGATGCCCCCTCTTTCTCATATTCCTCTGAAAAATCGTAACAATCCCAAGAACCACTAACCATTTTATAGCCTAAAGACTGTAATACTTCTTTAATAACTTTTGGAGTATAACCTGTTTCAGATAAATCTATTTCAGAATTTATATCTCCTTTATTTTCTAAACTTTCTAAAATAATTAATAGCTTATCTTCCATTTTTTCATCTTCCTTTTAATAAAAAATTAACATCCTCTTTTAAATGCTCTTCTGCTTCATTTCTAGTTCTATAACATTTTCCTAAACTTCGCAAAAGCTGGTCTACTAAATTACCATAAAATACTCCCTTAGATACAACTCCCTGATTATTGCTTCCGTCCATATAGACATAAAAATATACATCACCATTTGTGGGATAATAAGGAAGTTGTTTTACACTACAATTACCAGCAAATAGTTCTAACATAATAAGCCGAGTATTCATCTCTGGATTATCACAATGAAGTTTATTATCTGCTATCCAAAATTTTGCTCCATTGCCAACAGCATATTTTTCATCATAATCCAAAACCTGAAACTTTTGATTAAACATTAAATTGTTTTTCTTTAAAAATAACTCAAAATACTCACTCAAAATAACACCTCATTTAATAAAATCTATAATTTCTTGCTGAAAATAACATCCAAAGATAACTAATACTATATCCTCTTTGTTTATATAAATTAAAAGCCTTACAAAACTGCTGTGCTCTAAATGCTCTCATTGTTACTCCCACTCTCTATTCTTTAATAAAGTGCAATGAGCCTCTAAAGCGGTAAATCTTACAAACCAATTTGTATCTCTACCGAAACTATATTTACTATTGCGATATAAACTATGTCCCTCTCGACTAAAAATCCAAGATTTATTAGATATTACATAACCATTCTCATTAGCATCAGCATAATCATCAATACATGTAATCACACGAAGAATATCTTCTCCATGAAAAATATTACCATCACTTTTGAAAGGGGATTTAACTATTAAAAAATCTCCTGTCTTATATTTCACGTTTTCACTCCCATTCAAAACTCACAGGAATACATTGTTCTTCTATAAAATTAATGGGAATATTCCAATGTGTTCCTTTACCAAAACTATATTGGTTTCCTGCATTTGTATGCCCTATTGATGTTCCTTGCCAAGCTTTATTAGAAACTGTGCAAAAGCCATCTTCCTCAACTGAAAAATCACTTACTATTCGTAATAAATTTCCTTTAAAAAAGGAATTACCATCATACTTGAAAAAAGTACGAACTTTAAAATAATCACCTTTGCGTATAATCATTTTATTTCCTCTATTCTACGTTTTGCTACTTCAAAACAATCCCTATTGAATAATTCAATCATTTGTTTCATCCTTTCTTACATCATAGTAAGAAACTAAAGCACTATAAAGCTCAAATAATGATTTAAAAGCATCTTCTTCTAATATAATATTTTTATCATCTAAGAATAATATATAATTATCTTTTACTTTCTCTGCTCTTACTATTTCAAATTTTGGTTTATATAATTTCTTTACTTTTTCTATCTGTTTCATTTGGATTTTGATTCTTTCTCCCTTCCTGATAATGCCTGTGAAGCAACTGCTATTTTATCTATTAAAGAAGCAATGTTATCTTCTGTGGCTTCTTTTACTATAGAAATACTGTTAGGCGTTACATAATTTGCTATAATCATTTTGTATGCCGTTTCTTTTGTAGGAACTAAAAAAACAAACATAACTGATAGCAAAAAAAGTGCTAACCACGCTTTTGGAAAAAACCACCTTTTAAACTCTTCTGATGTTTCAGTAACCATAACTAATATAAAATTTGTTAACATTCCAAAAGCAAAAATTGATAAAGGCAATGCAGACACCACATCTAACTTATCAATAAAATAAAATACCCACGGACTAATAATTGGTTCCATTTTTATTTCCTCCTTTTATTCCCATCCAAAATTATAATTATTAACTACATCAAAAAAATAAAGTAATTCCCCTTCTGTTACAAAACTTTTTATAAACCACCCATTCTCAGTATAAATAGTATATTTTGTTTCTCCATACATAGTTTTATATGGGGTTACTTTATACAACTCTCCACGACTAAAATGAGCCGAATTATCTTTTGCCTTTACTAACTTTATTCCCATTCTTTATCTACTACCTTTTTAAAAAAATTAAATAATGACTCTTGGGATACCCAAGAATTTAGAAGATTGCCTTTTTTACTATAAATATTATATTCCATGATTCCATACACACTAAGTACAGACACTGCTATATATTGTTCATTTAAATTATAATGTATAAGTTGTCTTTTTGGAGTTACTGTTATCCTCATTCCCATTGTGAATCCTCACATCGAAATTTAATGAAAAAGTCGAGAAAAACCATAGAGCATATATCATGTCTTTCATCCCCAAAATGTACTATAACTGCACCAGCAAAAAAACGGTCTCCTAATTCAGCCCAATAATACTCTCCTTTTTTAAAATAGCTATAGTTATGAAGACACTTACATAATCTACAATTATTATTAGGTTTTTTAATTATTCCCATTCTAGAGCTACCTCCTCAAACACACTATAGAGTACCTCAGGAAAAAATAAATATCTACCTTTTTCATAATAAACAATAATTAAACCCTTGTGTTCTTTTTTAGCAAAATAGCACTTGCCTTTTTTAAAAAAATGATAATCTTTTTTACATTTATATACTAAACAATTATTTTGAAATTCGTTAATCATTCCCATTCCCCCAAATCTATACCTAAAAAAACTTGCCAAACTATTTTTTCTTGTAACCAATCTATCAAATACCCTTTTGAATCTAATACCATATAACTATTTTTAAACGCTCTGCTTTTTCTAATAAAATAATATTCATTTGCTTTAATTAACATAAAATTTTGTTTACTTAAACGTTTCTCAAAATCTTTCAATATTTCCTCCACCTCAATACTATTATAACACAAAATAAAAAGACTGTCAAGCATTACTTATTAAATTTTAAGTAATAACTTAACAGTCATAGCTATTATCTGAACTCTATAAATATTATACCATGTTATGTAAAAATTGTCAACAGTTATTTTGTCAAGCCACCATAGGAGCTAGCAAAGTATATTCTTTATTTGAACTTGTATCAAAAAATTTCATTCCAATTACTAAATTTTCTGTTGGAAAAACTGTTCCTGCATTCCCAGAACGTACTGCATCAAAATTATCATTTAATTTTGGTGTTAATTCTGTATCAATAAATTCTTCACCAGTAAATTTTTGGTATGCCAACTATATCACCTCAATTTTTTGAATACTCTATCTTTACATATCCATTGCCTCCATTTGAAGCATTTTTCATGTCTCCTGTATATCTGTCAAATATTCCACCCCATGATTGAGTAACTAAAGAACCACCTTTACCTCCATTAGCACTTTCTGTAGTTGTTGGGGGTCTTTTTATAAATTCTCTTGTGCGGTGAGAATCATAAATGGTTAAAAGTCCTCCATAACCACCTTTACCTCCATTAGCAGTAAGCCCAAAGGCAGTAGTAGCTGTTCCATCTTTTCCATCTCCTGCGGCATAATTCCCAGGAGTGGAAAAAGTATATTCTCCAAGTTCTATTTTTAAATTATCGGTACTAGCGGCTCCACCTTTTCCGATAAAAACAGGATACGAAGCATTTGGAGTAACTGCAATTTCTCGATTTATAAATTGACCATCACTTCCATCATTAGAACCATAAGAATATGAAACATTAGTTGAATGTTCAGAATAACTTTTATACTTTACACGAACTAAGGCGCCGCCACCGCCACCGCCACCCGCCATTATAACATTTATTTTATCAACATTATCTGGGCATTTAAATATACCATCATCATAAAAAGCATCTAATTGATTAGAATTTAAATATGTTGCTTCTACTTGAAAAGGAGAAACATATGCGGCGGCATGTTTATTATTATCAAAACGCATTCCTAACCATAAATCAAAAGCATTACTTCCAGCTTTTAAATACAATCTCTGTTCCCCTAATGTCATCCATTTAGCAACACTTGCCTGTGAAGATTGTGAGGCATTCCCAGTAGAATAAGGATAAAAAATACTTTCTGCTAAACTATGTTCACCAGTATCTGCTAGAACTTTATCGCCTTGTTTTACAGTGAATCTATAGAAACTATTGTATCTATAATTATGATAATCATTATAACTTCCAGACCATTTTATTTTAAAAACAACTCTATAAATTCCGCTTTCAGGGGCATAAGCCATTGTAGAAATAATTTTCTGGTATTGAAATGTTTGACTATTTGCAATATATTGCCAAAAACTTCCTCCTGCATTAATTGAATTAGAAGTTATTTCTCTTATAAGAAAATAATGCTTTTTATCTGATAAATAACATCCTGCATTAACCGTCAAATCTGACCTATCTGGTGTCAATCCAATATACCTGATATCTCCATTTGACAATAAAATTGTTGCATACTTTTTATTATAAAAATCATTATAACTATCGTAAAGAGGGAGTTCATATTTAACGCCCCCTATAACCATTTTTAATTTATTCTTGCTATCTACATTAGACATATTAACTACCTACAAATATTCTATTTTTATTTGGAAATACTAATTCTCCTGCATCATTAAAAGTTGCTAAATTGTTAGGCAATGTAGATGCAGGCAATTTACCTTCGGCTTGAAGCATAGGAATTTTTCCTGCTGTTGTTCCTGTATCAATTAATCCCATTTCAACTTTATTATTTTTATTGATTATTGGAATTTGTCCAGATGCAGTTCCAGTATCAATTAAAGAAGTAGCAATTTTGTTTCCATCCCCAACCACAACTACTTGTCCATTATCTAATCCAGAATTAATTAAATTATCTTTAATTTTATTTGTAACAGAATCAATTAAATCCGTAACCCTACTCAATGGTATTTTAATATTATCTACATATTCTTTAGTAACATATGTTTGAGTTAAATCCATTGTTAAAACCCAAATCTCTCTTTCTACATTTACTAAATTATACATTTTTAACTGGTCAGTTCGAAAACAAGACATCCCTAACTCTAACTCTGTAGAAGGAAATGCTATTCCAGCATTATTTGTTAATAAACTTCTAAAATTATCATTTATATAACCTAATGAATTTGCTAACGTCCAAGCCTCTTCAATCGTAACTAATTTTTGCATATTATCCCTCCTTAATATCCTCTAGCAGAAAATGAAACGGCACCATTAACATATTTACTGCCAACTTTTAATTGTGCGATTATATGTTTAGTTGTAACTTCTATTGGTAAAACTACTGCTTGATTTAATTCTTCCATATTTTCAACTCTAATAATAGTATAGGTAACTTCTGGCACAATGTGAAATTCTCTACTAAATTCATATGTAGCAGGATTCCGATTAGTCTCAAATTCTATTGTTCCTGTCTCAAAGGTATCAGGAACATCTACTTTATGCATATACTCCCTTGTATTTGGTCTTTCACCGCTTGTAGTTGTAGTGGATAAAATAAACCTAAATAAAGCTTTTTGGTAAATATAATCCCCAGTTAACATTGTTTTAAATCTATCATATCCAGCAGGAGTTATTGCTTGGTCAAAATTTGTTTCATTTAAAGCAACATTATAAAGAGTTAAATCACTTAATACAGTTCCAGCATGTCTTAAATAAATCTCTATTAATTCTACAAATACTTCAAATGTCTTACTCAATTCTTTAGCTTTTAATTCTTCTATTTCTAATTCTTCTACTAAATTTAATTCATATATTTTATTCAAAGATTCCTGAATTTCTATTCTGCTTTCAAAGAATTTTTCTGTAAACTTTTCTGCTATTTCTTCTATCTCTAAATTATATACTGTTTTTTTCTCAAAAAATTTAGTAATCTTATCTTCTATTTCTAATTCTTCTTTAAAACTTCTTTCAAAAGAAACTTGTCGAGATACTGTATCATTAAGCTCTAAATCATAAGCAATTCTTACGCCCTTATCCTGTAATCTAAAATCCTTGATTTTTTTATGTATTGTATTAATTTTTAAAGAAATCTCATTTATTCTGGCTTGTCTAGGCTCATCTGTATAAATCTCTACTGTTGGCATTTATTTATGCCTTTTCTGCTAATTTAAATTGGAATGTCACTTTAAAAGTATCTGTTGCTTCTTTATTTACTACTGGAAAAACAACTCTATCCATTGTAACCCCCCCAGAAGAAGCATTACATAACCCAGTTTCAGTCAAAGAACCTGTTCCAACCCCAGGAGCAAAAGTAGCTACCATAGTAAAAAACTTAGTGCCCTTAGTATGTGTATAAGTTGCTACGCTTCTTACAAGCTCTTGTTTTAACCCTAAATCTGTAGCTAGTGTACTAGTGCTATTTTTCCCTACAGCAATATGTGTTAAATTTGTAGGTCTACCAGAAGATTTTCCAATACAATCACAAATAAAATCAAATCCAGCATTCAAAATCATATTATGTTTTTCTACTAACTGCTTTAAATTTCCATCTTTATCAAACAATTCCCCGACCATTGAACAATCTAAAGCTATATTCTCATTAAACATTAATTTTCCTCCTTAAATATCGCTATATAAAGCAATACTATCATAAGTTTTGTAATCTGTATATGCTATTTTATTATTTTTAAATAAAGAAAATACAGAACTATACACTATCAAATTTAAATACCCATCTCCTTGTGATAAAATAAAAGTTAAATTATCATTTGGAAATGAAAAGTCTCCTGCCGATATTTCTAATCCAGTATCAGTAGTTAACACAAAATTATCCCCATCACTACTATAGCTTAAAAGCATCCAATCCCCAGTCTTAGAGTTTTTTAAAGTTAAAATAGCATATGAATAATCAGAATCAATAGGAATTTTTACATTAACAGAAAGAGAAAATATTTTTGGTATATTTATATCCTGCCATTTTACCATACTATTTCCATCCATTAATAACCCTTTATGAAATCTCGCCATTCCATAAGTAGCAATACCATAATCAGGATTAGGTTTAATTCCTTTATTGCTTAAAAGCGTTTCATCTAATGTCCAATAATCTACTGATGTAGAATCTTTTTCTCCTAAATATACAGCAATCTCTGTAGAACTATTAAAAGTAAAATCTGTACCAACTGGCATCCAAGTTGTTTGTTTAGCTGTTTCAGAATTCCAAGTAAATTTTAAATCTTTCCATTTTTGTTCCTTCTCTGGATTAAAAGGTTTTATAACTTTTTCTATCCAATTTCTTGAACAGTATTCTTGGTCTAACTCTATCTCATAAAGATATTCTGCACTTAAATTATTATCATCTAATTGGAATCCTCTAGCATTTATATGACCAAATGATTTTATACCTTTCCATTCATCTTCTACAGCATCATAAGTGTAAATCATATTTCTATTAGGAATAGAAGCTATTCTTACAGTACAATAAGAAGCAAATTCACAAGGAACACCATATTCTGTATAAGCTTTCATCCAAAAATCTACTTGTGTTGCTTGTGCAAAAGGCAATGTAAATGTTTGACCAGCACTACTTCCTATAAAATTACCATATTCCCAACTAGAGCCTTCTCTTATTATATAATAAGTAGCACCTTTTACTTTATTCCATCTAAACTCTATATTACGCTCATTTTGTACACAATCAAAACCTGTAACATTAGCAGGTCTAGCAATTTGTAAATCTAATTTTGCAGGAACAGACCTATTTCCCATAGTATCAACAGCTATTAATAAAAATCTATATTCTCCCATACCTATTGAGTAAAAATAACTTGTTCCAGTAACATCTGCTATCTTAGTGCTTTCTGAAACAACCCCAGAATATAATTCATAATGGTCTATATCTCTTTCTTTATTTGCTGACCAACTTAAATTAAAACCACCTACTGCTTCATACCCAACAAAATCTTGTGGCATATCTGGTGCTATATTATTTCCTGTTATAAAAATTAAAGGCGTATATGTTGGATTTGAAAATTTATTATATCTATTTTCATGTACTAATTTGAATTCATAAGTTTTTAAAATTTCCATATTTTCGATTACAGCAATATTAGAACCGTCATCAAATATTCCACCAAATGACCAAGTTTCATCCCCCTGCAATCTATACCAAACTCTCACACCTCTTGAATAAAAATAACTTGGATATGTATATTTAATAAAAATTCTTGAAACAACAGTTTTATCAGGAAGTACATAGTATTCTTGTTCATTATCCAAATAAATAACTGCTGGTGGAGGTTCTGTAGGGTCTGCTAAAGTAGAATCATTTATTACAGGTTCTGTTGCTCCTTTTTCTTCACTGTAAATACTTGGATTATACTCTCTACAGGTAAGCTCTATTCCACCATCTTGTTTATCTGTGATTTTTATAATTCTAAACTGCTTATTTTGAAACTCTGTTATATAATCAGTTAAACTAATAACATCTCCAACTGTTCTATTCAAAGCTCGTCTATCTGTACTAAATCTTACGTACATTTTACAAGTTATTGCTTGATTTAAATAAAACCAAGCCAACCTGCTTGCTTGGTCAAAATTAGTGACACCATATAATTCATAAGTTTCTATTCTAGGCTGTTTTCTCAAAGGACTAACTGCCTCTGCTTGTGCATTAACCTTGACCCATTCATTTTCTGGGTCTATATATTGAACATAAATCCTATCTGGAATGTCTTCCATAGGAGACCACCAAATCTCCAAATTATTTATAGAATCAGGGTCAAAGCTTTGTACTACTTCATCTTTCTTTTCAACAAATAAAGAGTATTTTCCATTTTTATAGACTAAGCTTGAACGACAACAATTTAACATAGTAGATACCCAATCAAGTCTTGACTGAGTTTCATCTAAACATATATTTAATGTATAGTCTTTCTCGTCATAAAAACTTGCCGCCTCTATAAAACTTGGTAAATCAATCTCATCCATACTAAGACCTACACCATTATAGCAAGTTAAAAAATCTAGCACACACCAAGCAGGATTATTAGTCCATTTTTCTGAATAGTCAGTTTCTGATGTATAGCACTTTACTATCTTACCATCTATCATTGCTGTAACATTAAAATTGCCCGATAATTTATCATTTGCTTTAGCTTCTAAGGCTAAATAAGCATCATATTTCAGTCCACCTACTTTTTGTGCTCTTTGGGAATTATTTACACCATCTACCCTGCTATCAATTAGTTGCTCACCATCTCCAATATAAGTATTATAACTTACACCTTCAAAATCTGAACTATTTATATTTATATCATCTAATTTTATATCTCTTATTCCTTTTATTTTACCATCACAAAATACTATAAGTTTTGCTACTCTTTGGTTATTATCCCATAATTTAGAATAAATTAAATTTCCTGCATTTTTTACTGTCCCATATATAATAGGAATAGGCATTGTATTAGATGTTTCAGTAGCCATCGTATCAGAATAGGTTCTTTTAGCAGTCTTTTTCATTTTTTTCATTTCACGTCTACTAACTACATAAGATGCTACAGAAAAAACAAATCCAAGTACAGCTCCAACTACGCCCATCTAAATACCCCCTTTATCCTAGCTTTATATGCTGGTGTTAGTTTCTCAACTACAACACCAGTATCTTTTGTACAATGAATATATTTTCCATCGTCTATATAAACCATTATATGCCATAGACCTAAAGGCATTAAAATAGCTATAAAATCACCATATTTAATATCTTCTAATTTTATTTCTTGAAAACGTTCTTTTGCTAATTTTAAAAACTCTTTAGTATCCTCTAATGTAAAAAAATCTTTAAATTCTGGATGTATTAAATAATAAGGCGCAAGACACCCCCACGCCTTATTATCATCTGTGAATTGAACAAAAGATTTTCCTACAAATTTATATGCTTCTTCTTTTGGAATCATAATATCTCCTAGCTCCGAATTACCGTTTCTCTTGGAACAGAAGGATGTCCCCCAAAACGCTCTTCATTATGCCTATTCATACAATCCGCTAAAGTTTTGCCGCATTCAAAATACTCTCCCACATATCGACATCTTTCATCTTTAAATTGAAACTGGCAATTAGGGTCAAAAGTCATATTAGGACTTTCTTGCTGATAATCACCCATACTTCTAACTACTTTAACTTCAAAAGTGCTGGCTGTCATATTAATATTGTCTAGAACACCATCATAAATTAATATAGGCTTTTCTTCTGGAAATTCTGGCGTCCATTCGTAAATTTTACAAGGTTTATTTATAAAATTATTTCCTTGATTAGCTAAAATTGCCGCCCATCCTTGCCAATGATTAGACATTGTCAGTGTTAAGGTTTCGATTGACATATCAGAATTTTCTTCTCTATCACTTCTTGTAATAGCGGCACTTAAATATGTTTCTCCATTTATTATTACTTCATCTACACTTTCATCCACTATAAATCTATAAATATTTTCATCACTATACTCTATAACAACTAATAATCTTGTTGTTATTTCTGGGTCTGCAAGATAACGTTCAATCTGTTCTGGTATTCCTATACTCATTGATTGTTTCTCACCTCAATTATTTCTAAAGTAGTGTGTCTATACCCAAGATAATCTATATCTGTGCTATAAGTATCAGTATTGAATCTTACATAATACCATTCATCATCGCCGCCCATATCTTCACCATCAGAATTCTCTTTTACCCATTTAAATCTAAAAGCTGTTCTTCTTCCCAAATGTGCCTTAAAAAAATCCTCTAATTTACGCCCTAATTCTGGTGATTTTTGAAATTCCAATGTCCAAGTTCTTCTGGGCTGTGACCATACATCTCTACGCTGTTCATTCCCTGTAAATTTTTCATCAATTAAAGTATTATAAGATAACGTATAACTATAAACTTTTAAAGCGGCTATTCCAGTAACTTGCTCATTTATAAGATAATCATAATAATCTTCATTTGTACTTATATCTAAATTATACATTAAGTTGCCGCTCCTTTCACTGCCTGTCTCATAACTTGCTTAGTTCTCATCGCATCTATTATCCGCTTCTCCAATAAAGGATATTGCTGGTCAAAAGCTTTCATATTAGCCTCTGGGTCTAATGATTGAAATACAGGCGCAAAAGTAATTTGTATTCCCTCGCCTGTTTCTTCCGTTTTAGTTACTTGATTTTGATTTAAATTTTCCTGTGATTTAGATGCTTCTACTAATCCTCCTTCTGCAAATTTAAACTTAGGCAATTTAGCCATTGAAGGAGCAAGTGCTTTACCTTCATTTAATCTATCAAGATAATCTACTCCAAGACGTTTCACTGTTTTTGCAGTTAAAACATATTCTCCATTTGATAACATTGCAGGAATACTATCACTAGTTCCTGTTCCTGCGCCAGAAACATAGCCACCAGTAGCAAACCCGCTCACACTACTCATAGCATTTATCATTTGAATAACTGCCATTACTACCTGTAATGCCATAGCAAATTTCATTAAACCTTCGTTACCAGAAACCATAGCTAACCCCATTAACATATTAGGGAGTGCCTGCAATCCAGCTTGCATAGTTAATTTATTATCTAATTTTTGCGCTCCTGCATTTTCTGCCAATAAACCATTTAAAGTTCCCATTGACTGACCAAAATCTTTTGCAGTAAGTGTTAACCCATTAAACTGGTTTTTTAAGCTATCAACTAAACTTTCGTTCTCTAAAGACATCCCACCATAATTTGCGCCAGTCATTGATTCTCCTATGGAAAACCCTCCTGCGCCAGTTGCGATTCCACCTAAACCAGCTTCTTGACCAGAGCCAGAAGACATCTTTGCCATTGCTACTTGAACAGTTTCTCCAAATTGCTGTAATGTGGGAATCAAAGCATCAAATTGCCCTTTAATATTTAAAGAACCTTCTGTTACTGCCTGTACGCCCTGTTCCATTTGAGCTTTTATTTCTTCTTTATACTCATTAACTTGTACATCAAATTCTGTATCTATTGTTAATGCTTTTTCCCCTTTTGGAAGAACCGCATCAAACAATTTATTAGTTATATCTTGTGCTAATCTTTTATGCCACATAGAAGCCCATTCTTTTAAAAGATTGCTTGCGAAATTCTGAAAAGATTCTTTCCAGCTTTTTCCTTCTGTTAAATCATCAAACATTCCTGCCAAGCCATCTGAAAAACCTTCTCTTAATTTCTTTTGAAATGGTGGAACTTCTTCAACAATAGATTTCATTGCCGCTCTTGCATCTTCTGCTTTTTTTACCCATTCATTTTGTTTTTCTAAGCTTCCTGCTTTAGCGGCATAATCTGCTTCCGTTTCATATAAAGCAACTAATTTAGCATAAGTTTTAACATAATCATCAACATATTGCTGACGTTCATAAAAAATTCTTCCTTCTGCTGTTAAACTATCCATTCTACTCTGCTCTACAAGATGATTAATTTCGTTCTCTCTTCTTATAGATTGCAGTTGAACAGCTTCCACTTGTGCCTGTGCTTGTGTGATTTCATATTCTTGTCTTTTAGCTCTTGCTATTGCTAATATCTGTTTCTCTGCTTCTTTTCCTTTTTCTACCCAATTATTCCATAACTCTATCTGTTTTGAATCACTCTCTTGTGTTGCTTGTGCTAATCTCTCTTGTGCTGTTTTAAGCTCTACAACAGTTCTTGTATAGGAGTCTCCTAATTCATTGATAATATCTAATGTAGTTGATGCTTCTGTTGCTCCATATAAGCCATGATAAGATTTAGAAATCGAATCATATGTATCTTGTAACTTCTTATAAGAATCTACAAGTTTTCTATTTGCTTCTGCTAATGCTTCCGCTCTATCTATTTCAAGCTTCTCCAACTCTGTAGAGAATTTCTCAACATCATTTTCTTGACCAAGACTTTTCGCAATATCTATCTTAGCCTTTAATATTTCAATTTGTTTATCTATCTGCCCTTGTTTATTCTTTAAATATGCCTCTATATAATCCTGTGTAGATAATTGATTATTTTTAAAGGCATCTTCTATTTCTTTTAACTGAGCTTTAAAAGAAGCATTTGCTTTCTTCAAATCAGCATCTAATAACTTGTAAGCATTACTTGCTTCTTTTCCAGCACCTTTACCTTTTTTGCCAGCTTTTTCGTCTCCATAACTTTTTTTGCTTAATCCTTTAAATAATTCTTCTGCATCCTTACGCATTTTTTCAGCATCTTCTTTGATTTTTGTAATTCTACCAGCTATTGCATCTCCCGCTGATTTCCAAGCCTTATCAGCGGCATTACCATAATCAGCGGCTTCTTGAAGATACTGCTTATCGCTATTTCCAGAAAAATTTAAAGTGAATAAATCCTTCATTGCCATGCCAACTGCTTTTGCTTGTGCTACAAATTGTGACATTTTTAATCTAAAGTATTCACCAAAAGAATTAGTAGTATCTGTTAAAGTATCCCAAGCTAACCCTATTGCTCCTATAGCCCCTACAACACCTAATATTGGATTTATTAAAAATAATAAAGCAACAGCTAAAGCTCCAAGCCCTAATGTCATTCCAGCAAGCATATCAGTATTACTTAATAATACATCAAGAAGTTCTGTAAAATAACCTTGAACCTCAGAAAGTAAATCCATAACTATGCCTAATCCTGTCCATAAAGGAGTTAAAGCGGCACTAATAACTGCTAATCCAGTTGCAAGTAAATCTAAACTATCTGCTACCCCAGTTAATATAATATTAGAAATTTTTCCTAAAAGGTCTATTATTGGAGAAAGTGCTTTTATTAATTTTGCCATAGCAGAATATATTTTTTCTACAATATTTAAAGTGGATTCATTTAAAGTAGTAGTAAATACTTCTTTCATTTCTCCATTATCTTGCTGTTCCATAGTTTTATTAATAGTAAAAAATACTTGTTGTAATTTTAATGCTTGCTCTTTAAATGTTTCAAATAACCCACTACTTTTCATTGCAGTTCCGAATACTCTGGAAATACCATCATCTAAGTTGGAAATTAAGCCTGCCCAAGTATTTTGAAACTCATTGCTTGCCGCTTGGAAACCAGCCATACGTTTCATTACATCTTCATAAAGTGTTCCTTCTTCACGAAGTTTATTTACTGTTGCTGTTGTATATCCCAAAACAGTAGCAAGCATATCAACGCCAGGTCTGATTGCTTCACCAGAAATCAATCCTCTTAATTCCTGTACTACCTGTTGATTGCTTAATCCAAATGTTTTAACAGCCTGTGCTCCAACAACAGTTAAATCAAGAACTTGCTGTAAACTCATTCCAGCATCTATACCTAATGCCATTGTGGATTGCAAAGCTCCACCTAATTCTTCCATTGTTAAAGAAGTTTTTAAAGCTTCATCCTGCATTTTCATTAATAAAGCATCTGAAATTTCTAATGCCCTATTAAAAGGTATATCTTTTTCATCTTGTTGTAATGTGGAAGAAATAATACCAGAATAACCTAATCTCAGTGTTTCCATAGAGGAGGCAAAATTCATTCCAGGAGAGATAAGGGAATCAAAAATAGAGGCAATTTGCCTAACACCTTGCTCAATCAAAAAGGCTTTAAAAGATATATTAGCAAAAACATCAAAAGCTTTTGATGCTGAACTAGCTAAACCATTCATTGCGTTTTTAGCAGTATTCAATCCACTTGTTATATTTGCCGCTGATGAATCCATTCTGCCTAAATTACCAAACACTTGATTGGGGGCTGTTCCTAATGTTCCATATACTCTATTTACACCGTTTCCTTGATATCCAACTTTTGACATATCAAGATTAGGTGCTTTTATACTATTCAAACTTGTTTGTGTAGCAGTAGCTTGTAATTGCACACTCTTTAATGCGCTGACAATAACCTGTGTTTGTTGTTGCATAGCACTTGCTACAGAAGCAAATCCTTTTGTCATTCCCGCTGTCATTGAAGCTCCTAAAGCGGTATATGAATTTTTTAAGGCTAAAAGTGTTTGCTCATTCGCTCTTAATGCTTCTGTTGTTAATTTACTCTGCGCTTGAATTGTTGCAAACCCTTTAGTCATTGTGGCAGTAGCAGAACTTACAGAACTGCTCATTCTTGCCATTGCAGTAGAATTTGCATTACTCATCGCTTTTATTGCATTTGCATTTGAAGCACTGCTAGTTTTTATTGTATTAGCCAAAGATTTAAAACTTATATCAACTGTTCTAGACATTGTAGACATTGCTGTTCTAATACCAGATGATAAAGTTGTTATTGTTTTACTTGTATCTCGATAAGAATTAGAAATAGAAGTAAAGCCACTACGCATTGAGTTACTATTCTTAGTCACTGCTTGTGTGACTTTACCAATCGCATTATCTATATCTTTGCTTGAACTATTAAAGGAAGTATTTAAAGTTTTTAATTGTGAAGTGATTGTTTTTATGTCTTTCGCCATTTGCGAAGAATCTAGCTCAATGGAAGCGACAAGTTTACCTACATCATAATCACTCACTTGTATCTTCCTTTCTAAATAAAAAGAAGGAGTTATTTTTTAATAACTCCTCCACCCATTTTTACAAAGTCTTCTATTCCCATTTTTTTTACTGTGTTATTGTTTACTTTAGGAATTTTGGAACCTTTTCCAATACCCTGTTGCACATTTTCTGGAATTTCTGTTCTGCTTTTTTCATATTTTATATGATATTCCAATAATCCGAATATCTTGCGAGGAGTGCTACTCCAAAATTCATAATCACTAAAATGTAATATTCTTTTGGAAAAATAATAGTATGCTACCCAATCCCATCCCTCTTCTTCCCCGCTATCTTTGGAGAGAGATGTTTTTAGTTTTTTGCTTCTGGTGTAGCTTCTACTTCATCTTGTGAAGGTAAAGAAGATTGTACTGCGCCAGAAATATACTCCATTAATACAGGAACATTAGAGGCATTTAAACAAGCCCCAATTTCTTCATTTGTAATATCAGGACAACTTGAAATTAATCCTGCTCTTAAAAAATTAAGAGTATCTTTTATTTTTACGCCCTTGCCTTCTGCTCCTTGCATTCTTGCAAAAGCTTCTTCAATAGAACCATATTCTTCTTCTAAAAGAGCAAAAGCATTTAAATCATAAGATAATGCTACTTGTTTATCTCCTAAAAGAAATTCATATGCTTTAGGTTTTAATATTTGTAATTGTTTAGACATTATTTTACCTCACTATTCATTTTTACTACTATATTATAACACATTTCTTCTAAATTGTCAATAGATTTTTTAAAAAATATTAAAAAAGAGGGGAGATTTCCCCTCTTTTTTAAGCACTAATTGTGACTTTAAAAGTTGTTGTTAATTTTCCAACAGTAATAGTTACTGTTTGATTTGCGGCGGCAGAAGAACTATCAAAACCACTAATGTTTGCCATTGTGATTGTTAAATTTCTTTTTGTCCCACCTTCATAAGTTCCTTCAACTACTAATCCATCTAATTCCAAAGTTTCTCCAATAGAATAAGTTGTTTTTGTTGGAGGAGTTTTTACAGAAATGCTTGTTAATTCACTTGGGATTTCAATTTCTTTTTCCTCTTTATTAAGAATTAACTGCCACCAATGTCCACTTTTACGAGTAGGCATTGCTGTTCCTGTAAAAGAACAATCACCAAAATCTCCACTAGAATCATTTACTGTGAAATCTGGTGGTTCGCTTACACGACACTTATAAAGTACAATGTGGGCATCTCCAATAGTTTCACCCGCATAATCCCACTTACCTTCAATTTTAAAGTAAGGTGGTGTAGCATTTTTAGCAGTCAACTCATAAATAACAGTTTCAGCTTTATCAGCACCTGCTCTTGTGATTTGACCACCCATAATAACTTCTAATCCCGATAAACTTACAACAGAATTCGTAACTGTAAAGTTAATGCTAGTAGTACGAGAATATGAATCCATAATAGTTGAATCACCATACAGAATCTTATTCTCTAATTCAGGGGATACTTGGAATGATAACGCACCAGCTAAATCTACAGGATTATCATAAGTTGGCTCTGCATCAGCGGAATCAGAAATCATTCTTGAAACCTTTACATCTTTTAACTCCATAAGACGTAAGGCGGTAATATCCATAGCCATTAATCATTCGTCCTTTCTAATAAGTTCCACTCAAAGCAGTTATATTTAACACCCAATTTACCCTATTGCTTTCATCATAAGTTAAAAATTGTGGTGGATTAACTTGCTTTACATGAAATTTTTTACCTTCTGGGTCAACCATTATCCCAGTATTCAGTAATTTATATATGCTGTTAATACAGCTTAACACTTGTTCAGCTTTTGAAGCTCTCACTCTAATCTGACAAGTAAAATCAACACTATTCCTTGCTCTACCAACAATAGCATAAGAAGGAGTATCATAAACAGCAATATTTAAAGCTTTATTAGAATTAGTTAAAGGAATGTTATTTATGAAAATATCTTTTCCGACTTTTCCATAATTTAAGCTTTCTAAATACTTTGCAACACTTGTAGCAAATGTCATCGTGCTCCCATTCCTTTCTTTGTAGCTTCTTTAATAATGCTCATTAATAACTGTTTATTAGACCTATAAGGGTATTCTAAATACTTAGCTTGTCCTCCATTTGGATGTCGCAAAGTTAAATCTTCATGCTGTATCCAAGCATAATTAAAAGTCCCAGCACTACTATTCCCCCACGGAGCTAATGCTTCATATTGTACTTGATAAACCATTCTTGCACTACTTGTACTATCTGTTATTTTAACAACTTTTCCAGACCGCTTTAATTTACCTGTATCTACTGGAACTAATTCTTGCGACCACTTTAAAAGCATATCTGCCGCTTTTTTTACACCAGAAGCTCCATATAAAGACATTTTTATACTGTATTGTTCTAACACTTTTGTAAACCCATCAAGATTTTTACTGCTTTTGCCTCTGGCATTAAAACGTAGCTTCAATCCCATTATTAAGCACCTCATAATCTTGAAGAGCACCAGATACTGCTGTAGCCCTTACACTGTAATAAATCCCACTTAAAACGATTCCATTATCATTTCCAAGTATAATATATCTTTCAGTGTTCTCTCCAATAGTCACATCTATAGCATCTCTGGCTTTTACTATATGCGGAAGAATACTGCCACGAGTGAATTGAATTGTCACATTCTCACGAGTATTTTTTAAATCCTTACGTTCATAATCAAAATCAGGGTCTCCCTCTTTATCAGTATTCATTGCGGCGATTATTGGAATACGATTTTCATAATCATAATCCAATATTGCTAATCCTTCATCGTTATATCGCTCTTCAAGAAGAGGTACATACTCAAAAGACATATTTAATACTCCCATCATTTGATATACTTCTTGCAAAGAACTTTCAACCCATTCTTTATCACCCATTTGTCATTACCTCTTGCGAAATTAATGACTTTGCACCATTTCTTCCCTCAAAAACCAAAACTATATAATAATTTGTATTTGCAGATAAATTATTTAATCTGTACTTAGTTCTATTTATATCATAAAACATTTGTGTTGTTAAAGCTTTAGAAATATCTAAGACAGTATCTGCGTACTCATCATACATAGGCTCTAAACCATAATATAATGAATACCTTTTGAAATTACCATAAGATAAATCAAACTTATTCCATGATAATTCAATACTGTTATCACTAACTAAATCTATTGATAATTTAACAGGCTGTTCCCTAGAAAGATTATAATTTCTTATAGTCCCATCTTTTGTTGCAACAGTTACAGGTTTCACTATTACAGTATAAATACTAGCATTAGTTTCAAGCTCTGTTTGCACTTCTTGTGCTAAAGCGGTATAATGAAAAAATCTATTACCTTTTTTAAAAGAAGCTTGTTCTACCGTTACATCAAATTCAGGTGCTACTGCTAAAGCTAATCTTTGAAAAATTTCAAGTTTAGCATATAAAATAACAATATATTCTTCATCAGGTATTATTTCTTCTACTGTCTTGCCAAGCCTTTTTGCGCTTTGTTCAACTATTTTAGGAATATCTTCCTGTAATTGAGCAAAAGCAGGGTCTTGACTAATAAGAGGTGCAGATAACATTAAGCTATCTATTAAATAAGATACTAACAAATCTTTTGTTGTATCCATATTACCCCTCCCTTATAAAACGTCTAGAGCGTTTCTCTCAGCTAAATAATTCTTTAACTCCTGTGATACTTTGTAAGTTTGACCTTTTTTCATGTAAAC
>ENA-OWPB01001435-OWPB01001435.1-human-gut-metagenome-genome-assembly--contig:-NODE-1435-length-21533-cov-4.798817_pt1 | contig 21533 bp, 16 predicted proteins | sample MGYA00248260_ERZ651838 | MGnify/ENA primary metagenome ERZ651838 (study PRJEB26924, sample SAMEA4378304) | human gut metagenome | biome: human gut; feature: human-associated habitat; material: faeces...
AATGACAGGAACGTCCTCAAGCGGAATCTCTACACCCATGTCGCCACGGGCAACCATGATACCGTCGGAGACGCGGATGATCTCATCGATGTTCTGCACACCCTGCATGTTCTCGATCTTCGCGATGATATGGATGTCCTCGCCGCCTTTTTCCTCAAGAATCTTGCGGATTGCAAGCACGTCATCCGCGCAGCGCACGAAGGATGCCGCAATGAAATCATAGTCGTCCTCCACCGCAAATACAATATCGCCGTAGTCTTTCTCGCTGATGTACGGCATGGAAAGCTCCACGTTCGGAACATTCACGCCCTTTTTATTGGAAACCATACCGCCGTTCATAACGGTACAGACAATATCCATCGGCATTTTGCCCTCTGCATCCGCCTTTGTGCCCGATACTTTCTGGATCTTCTTGACTTCCAGACCGATCAGTCCGTCATCGATCAGAATGGTATCTCCCGGCTTCACATCGTCCGGCAGATCCTTGTACGTGATCGCCACACGGCTCTCATCGCCCACGATATCCTCCGTCGTCAGAGTAAATGTCTGTCCGTTCTTCAGCTCCACCTTGCCGCTTGCGAACTCTTTCAGACGGATCTCCGGCCCCTTTGTATCCAGCAGAGCCGCCACCGGACGCTTCATTTCCTCTCGCAGCTTGCGAAGCATCGTAAGTCTTCCAAACTGCTCCTCGTGTCCTCCATGTGAAAAGTTAAAGCGCGCCACATTCATGCCTTCCTCGATCAGGCTGCGCATCACATTCTCATCATCCGTCGACGGTCCTAACGTACATACAATTTTTGTCTTTCTTAACATAATATTCCTCTCTTTATTATTCTGTCACTTTATTTTGTAATCATGGTGCCCATGCCCGGAGTTACCTGGCTTCCATCCACGTGAAGCTTTGTAATCAATACGGAGCGGATCGCCGAATCACCGATAAAGTCGATCGCAGCCTGAATCTTCGGCTGCATATCCCCCTCGCCGAACTGTCCCTGCTCCATATATTTCTTTGCTTCCGCCACTGTCATGGAACTCAGCGGGCGCTCATTCTCTGTGCCGTAGTCCAGGCACACATTGTCTACACTTGTCAGTATCACGAGCATATCTGCCTCCAGAAGTTCTGCGAGCTTTCCGGCTGCCAGATCTTTCTCGATCACCGCACTTGCTCCCTTTAAATGATTGTCCTGGGAAAGAACCGGGATACCGCCTCCTCCACAGGCAACAACGATCTGATCCGCATCTGTCAGCGCGCGGATCGCATCCACCTCCACAATATCGACCGGCTTCGGCGCTGCCACGATACGGCGGTAGCCGTCTGCCACCTTCGTCACATGGTTGCCTTTTTTCTCCTCTGCCTCTGCCTCTTCCTCCGTCATCACACGGCCGATGATCTTGCTCGGCTTGTAAAATGCCTCATCGTACGGGTCAACCACCACCTGTGTCAGGATCGTGGATACCGTCTTGTAGATACCTCTGTTCAGAAGCTCTGCACGAATCGCATTCTGCAGATCATATCCGATATATCCCTGGCTCATCGCCGAGCAGACAGACATCGGCGTCGCCGTATATTCCGGATACAGACGGCAGAACTCATTCATCGCCGTGTGAATCATGCCGACCTGCGGGCCGTTGCTGTGCGTGATGACCACCTGATAGTCCTCGCGGATAAAATCAGCGACCGCTTTTGCCGTGCGCTTCGTAGCTTCCTTCTGCTCCGGCAGTGTCGTTCCCAGTGCGTCATGTCCCAGTGCGATAACGATCTTCTTTTTCTTCATTTTTATCATCCTCCAACGCTTTTATGCGCGCATTTGTAATCCCTTTTCCCTGTATACACCAAAAAATTTTACCAATTTTATTTTATCACGAACCCTCTGTCATGCGCAATGGTCAACTTGTCACGGAAGCGCTAAAGTTTGCCGTGTCAGAACGCAAAAAGCGGGAACCGCACACACGTTTTTCTTTTGTATGTGCAATCCCCGCCCTGTGTTTTATAGTCTCCCATTTTTCCGGCCGGAATTTACCGGAATTCGTCCTGCCCAAACTTCTGCCCGGCTCCTACTCGTCCTGCGGCAGGACAAGCGAATCGATCAGTTCCCAGATCTCCTCTCTTCCCTGCTTGGTCTCCGCTGAAAACGGTATGATCGTCGTTCCGGGCTGCACGCCGAGTCCCTCACGGATTGCCTTGACATTTTTCTGAATCTGGCTTCGCTTGATCTTGTCCAGCTTCGTCGCAATGATGATCGGGGCAAATCCCTGATACACCATCCACTCATACATCATCCGGTCGTTGGCAGACGGATCATGCCTGATATCGATCAGGAGAAAGACCGCCTTCAGACGTTTGGAGGTGTGAAGATAGTTCTCGATCATTTTCCCCCACTTTGCCTTCACTTCCTCGGACGCCTTGGCATAGCCATAACCCGGAAGATCCACCAGATACATGGCGTCATTGATGTTGTAGAAATTGATCGTCTGCGTCTTGCCCGGCTGTGCGGAGGTACGCGCCAGCGCTTTCCGGTTCATCAGCGCATTGATCAGCGATGATTTTCCGACGTTCGACTTTCCCGCAAATGCCACTTCATTGTAAGCCGTATCCGGTATCTTGCTCGTAATTCCGCAGACAATTTCAAGATTTACATTTTTGATGACCATGTTCTACTCCTTCTTTTCGCAAAAAGCGACGCGAAGCACCTGCTCCATCGTCTCTACATAGACGATTTCCAGTCCCTTTTTGATCTCACCTGATATTTCCTCGACATCCTTCTCATTCTTCTTCGGCACACAGACCGTACGGACTCCGGCGTTTTTGGCTGCAAGCAGCTTTTCCTTCAATCCGCCGATCGGCAGCACCCTGCCGCGGAGCGTGATCTCTCCCGTCATCGCAACATCCGCCCGCACCGGTGTCCCGGTAATTGCCGAGAGCATCGCCGTCGCCATCGTAATGCCGGCAGACGGTCCATCCTTCGGAACCGCACCTTCCGGGATGTGGATGTGAATATCATTTTTCTGGAAAAATTCCGCCGGAATGTCATACTGTCCGCCGACCGAGCGGATATAGCTGATTCCCGTCTGTGCCGACTCTTTCATGACATCGCCCAGCTGACCGGTCAGCTGGAATTCACCCTTGCCCGGCATCACGTTGACCTCGATCTCCAGCGTATCTCCGCCCACGCTCGTCCATGCAAGTCCGCGCACGATTCCGACTTCATCGGTCTCACCGCGCATATCCTGGCTGTATTTTTCCTTGCCGAGATACTTCTCAAGATTGCGCACCGTCACATCAACCTTGCTGCTTTTTCCTTCGTAGATCTCGCGCGCCGCCTTGCGCGCAATCTCCCCAATTCTGCGCTCTAACCCGCGGACTCCCGCCTCTCTGGTATAACCGCTTATGATCTTCGCGAGGGCTCCGTCGCTGACTTTAAGCTGATCTTCCTTTAAGCCGTTGCGCTCCGTCTGCTTTGCCAGCAGATGTTCTCTCGCAATGTGAAGCTTCTCGTTCTCCGTGTAGCTTGTCACCTCAATGAGCTCCATGCGGTCCAGAAGCGGTCTTGGAATCCCCTGTACGGAATTCGCCGTCGCAATAAAAAGGACCTCCGAGAGATCGATCGGGAGTTCCACATAGTGGTCCCGGAACTTATGGTTCTGTTCCGAATCCAGCACCTCAAGCAGTGCTGAGGCAGTGTCTCCCTTATAGTCACTGCTCATCTTGTCAATCTCGTCCAGAAGCATCAGTGGGTTCTTCACACCGGCGCTGCGCAGACCGTTCACAAGGCGTCCCGGCATGGCTCCGACGTAAGTCTTCCGGTGTCCCCGGATCTCCGCCTCATCGCGCACGCCGCCGAGGCAGATCCGCACGTATTTCTTATCCAGCGCACGTGCCACAGAGCGTGCAATGCTTGTCTTGCCGGTTCCCGGAGGTCCCACCAGACAGATAATCGGGCTTTCACCACCTTTGGTCAGTCCACGGACCGCCAGAAACTCCAGCACACGCTCTTTCACTTTTTCCAGACCATAGTGATCGTCATTTAAGATCTGTTCCGCATTTTTCAGATCTGTATTATCTTCTGATTTCTTATTCCACGGAAGATCTAGTAACGTCTCAATGTAGCCGCGCACAACGCTGCCCTCAGACGGACTGTTTGCCACATTTTTAAAACGGGCAATTTCTTTTTGAATCCGTTCTTTGACCGAATCATCTGCTTCCAGTTTTTCCAGAGCTTCCTCGAACTGTTTGATATCGGAGATTGTATTATCCTCTCCAAGTTCTTCCCGGATGACTTTCATTTCTTCCCGGAGAATGTACTCTTTCTGATTTTTATCTACCCGCTCTTTTACTTTTTCCTGCAGTTCGTTTTTAATCTGCTGAATATTTGTCTCATAAAGCAAAAGCTGCATCAGCGCTTCGTACTGTTCTGTCAGAGACTCTGTCTCCAGTAATTTCTGTCGTTTTTCATAACTGATTGGCAAATTGCCGGCAACAATTCGGATAAAGCTGTGAATTTCATTTAATCCATCTGCCTGCTTTTTCAATTCTTTCCCGATTTTCGGATTGGAAGCACAATATTTCAGCAATTCTTCCTGCAATGCACGCAGCATTGCTTCCTCTACTTCCGGTGCAAGCACTTCTTTTTCTTCGCTTTCCTCTGCCAGCACAACCTGTGCTTTCAGCAATTCATCATTGTCTATAAAATAAGCCAGCTCGGCTTTTTCTTTCGCCTCAACGATTACCCGCACGACATGATTCTGCATTTTGACGATCTGTTTGATCTCTGCAATGACACCGATTGCATACACATCATCCTGTGTCGCATGCTCGGTCTGCATATCTTTCTGTGTTACCAGAAAAATGCAGTTGTCTCCGTTCATTGCCTCTTCCACTGCATGAATGGATTTCCGGGCACTGATATCAAAATGGGATACCACCCCCGGCAGCAATACAGAACCACGCAGGATCACGGCTGGTAATTCTCTCAAAATTTCACCCATGTTGTTCCTTTCTCTATTTCCAGACTTTCCAAACAAGTCTTTGTTACCTTCCAATCATTTTCATACATGTTACATCTCTTTTCATTCAATCATGCACTACAATGAAAATGCTACAAGGGGCGGCGCCATATCTGACCCCGCCCTTACAAAACGGAAAACACTTTTTAGCTGTATTTCCCTCTTTTTATTTCTCAGTTTCAATCGCACCATTACGATACTCAAGGATTGCCTCTCCTTTTCCCTCTACCATGTCTTTTGTAATTATGCATTTTTTAATATTTTTATCAGATGGAATCCGATACATCAAATCCATCATGACATTTTCCATGATAGCACGCAGACCACGCGCACCTGTCTTTCGGTTAATGGTCAGATCAGCTACTGCATCTAAAGCATCATCCTCAAAAACAAGTTCCACCTCGTCTAAAGAGAACAGTTTCTGATACTGTTTTAGCAAAGAGTTTTTCGGCTCTTTTAAAATGCGGATCAGATCCTCACGCTCCAGAGCTTCCAGAGAAACCGTAATTGGCACTCGTCCCATAAACTCCGGAATCATACCGAATTTTACAAAATCCTGTGGAAGCGCATCTTTCAGAAGTTCACTGATATTTTTGTCGTTCTCTCCTGCCAGCTCCGCATTAAATCCGATGGAACCACGATCCATACGGTTTTCGATAATACGATCGATACCCTCGAAGGCACCACCACAGATAAACAGAATGTTCGTGGTATCAATCGGAATCAGTTCCTGCTGCGGATGCTTTCTGCCACCCTGTGGTGGAACAGACGCAACAGTTCCTTCCAGAATCTTTAACAAAGCCTGCTGTACACCTTCACCGGAAACATCTCTTGTGATAGATGCATTTTCTGACTTACGTGTGATTTTATCAATCTCATCAATATAAATGATACCATATTCTGCTTTTGACACATCATAATCTGCTGCCTGAATAATCTTCAACAGAATATTTTCCACATCTTCACCAACATATCCAGCTTCGGTCAATGTGGTTGCGTCTGCAATCGCAAACGGCACATTCAAAATTTTTGCCAGTGTCTGTGCCAGTAATGTCTTACCGGAACCAGTCGGTCCAAGCATCAGGATATTACTTTTCTGCAGTTCTACATCCAGATCCGGCTCCGCCAGAATTCGTTTGTAATGATTATATACCGCTACGGATAGTACTTTCTTCGCTTCATCCTGACCAATGACATAATCATCCAGAAATGCCTTGATTTCTTCCGGTGTCAGCAAGTTAATATCCATATGGTCATTTTCTTCGTAATCCTGCATTTCCTCTTCCAGAATCTCGTTGCAGGTCTCGATACACTCATCACAGATATAGATGCCTGCCGGTCCCGCAATCAGTTTGTGTACCTGATCCTGGGTTTTATTACAAAAAGAGCAACGTATTTTATCGCCCTGATTTATTCTTCCTGCCATTCAATCTTACTCCCACGCTACATTTTACTGTCTGTTTGTGATTACGGCATCAATCAAACCGTAAGCTTTTGCTTCTTCTGCAGTCATATAGTTATCACGCTCAGTATCTGCAGCTACTACTTCGTAAGGCTGGCCTGTATTTTCAGATAAAATACGATTTAAGCGTTCTTTTGTCTTCAGGATATTCTCTGCTACGATCTGAATATCAGTAGCCTGTCCTTTTGCTCCGCCAGAAGGCTGATGAATCATAATCTCTGCATTTGGAAGGGCATAACGTTTTCCTTTTGTTCCGCCTGCTAGTAAGAATGCGCCCATGCTTGCCGCCATACCGATACAGATTGTAGAAACATCGCATTTGATGTACTGCATGGTATCATAAATAGCCAGACCACAGGAAACAACTCCACCCGGAGAGTTGATATATAACTGGATATCCTTGCCCGGATCTTCAGACTCAAGGAACAGAAGCTGTGCTACAATCAGACTTGCAGTCGTCTCATTTACTTCTTCCCCCAGGAAAATGATTCTATCTTTTAACAGTCTGGAATAAATATCATAATTCCGCTCGCCTCTGCTTGTCTGCTCAACAACGTAAGGTACTAAACTCATATTGCTACCTCCTACTATTTTAATTGTTTTCAGTTTTTTCGCCCTTGCATACGATTTTTTATCGGACACTCGTTTTTCTGAAAAACATGAAAAGCAGACCGGCCTCGCCGGCACGATCTGCTTTTGTATTATTCATTTTATGATACAGGACTTAACGCACCTGCTTTATCTGAGAATTATTCAGCTGTTTCTGTTTCTGCTTCAACGTCTTTCTCTTTTTTTGTTTTTGCTTTTGCACGTGGTTTTACAGAGTCTGTGATCAGTTCAACTGCTTTCTGTACTGCAAGATCCTGTTTCATGTTCTCTTTCTCATCCGCGCCCATGTACTCTTTGAGCTTGTCAGCTTCCATATTGTACATTGTAGCCATTTTCTCAATCTCAGCATCTACATCTGCATCTGTGATCTCGATATTCTCTTCTTTTGCAATCTGCTCAAGAACAAGGCTGCTCTTGATACGTGTGATTGCATCCGGACGAACCTGCTCTTTTAACTGATCAATTGTCAGTCCTGAGAACTGAAGGTACTGATCCATGGACAGTCCCTGCTGAGCCATCTGCTGAGCGAACTGGTTGATCATGTTCTCGCACTGTGTATCGATCATCGCATCCGGGAGTTCCATTGTGGATTTGTCTACGATCTTGTTGATTGCTTCATCCTGGTATGCACTTTTGATCTCGTTCTGTTTCTGTTCTTCTAATTTAGCTTTTACATCAGCTTTGTACTCATCAACAGTATCGAACTCAGATACATCCTGAACGAACTCGTCATCAAGCTCCGGAATCTCTTTTGATTTGATCTCATGGATTTTAACTTTGAATGTAGCTTCTTTTCCAGCGAGGTCTTCTGCATGATACTCCTCCGGGAATGTAACATTTACGTCTACATCATCACCAGCGTTTTTACCGATCAGCTGATCTTCAAATCCTGGGATAAAGCTTCCGGAACCGATCTCTAAGGAGTGGTTCTCGCCTTTTCCGCCTTCAAATGCAACACCGTCTACAAACCCTTCAAAATCGATCACTGCTGTATCACCGTTCTCGATTGCACGATCTTCAACGTTGATTGTTCTTGCATTTTTCTCACGTTCTTTGTCGATTGCTGCTGTTACATCTTCGTCTGTTACAGTTCCGTCTACTTTAGTAACTGTTACACCGATGTATTTTCCAAGTGTTACTTCCGGTTTTGTAGCAACTTCTGCTGTGAAGATGAACGGTTTGCCTTTCTCAATCTGAGTAATATCAACAACCGGTCTGGATACGATATCCTCTCCACACTCTTTTGCTGCATCAGCATATGCCTGCGGGATTAATGCGTTTGCTGCGTCTTCATAGAATACACCAGCGCCATACATTTTCTCAACCATAGCTCTCGGAACTTTTCCTTTACGGAATCCTGGCATGCTGATATTTTTCTTCTGTCTGTTATATGCTTCCTGAAGTGCTTTCTCCAGTTCTTCTGCTGCAACTTCAATGGTAAGCTTTACTGTATTTTTTTCTAACTTTTCCACCTGTACGCTCATTCTGACAATTTCCTCCTTTATATATATGTAGTCACGTGTAATTTCTTTGAAAAAGGTATACTTTAACTACTTACAGTCATTTTTGGATTATAACACACTGGTTTTATAATTGCAAGTGATATTCATCTGTGCCGCGTCTCCCGAACATTGGTTCGTTTTTCCAGTTGCATTCTATTATTTTTTATGTTATGCTATTTTTGTAATCGAACAGATGTTCTGTGTCTTATTTAAAAATAATACTATAACACATAAATATTGTCAATATAGAAAACACACAGACACTGCCTCAAACTTTCCAAAAATGAAGCACTGAGGTAAATACTGCGGATTTGAGGTGAAACGAATTATGGAACTTTATGATACAACACTTTCTTTACATGAAAAACTGGAAATATTATCCGATGCTGCAAAATATGATGTCGCCTGTACTTCCAGTGGCGTTGACCGCCGTGGGAAAAAGGGAAGTCTTGGAAATTCCTGTGCTGCCGGTATCTGCCACAGCTTTGCAGGCGATGGCAGATGTATTTCCCTGCTAAAAATCTTACAGAGCAACGACTGCATCTACGATTGCAAATACTGTCTGAGCCGCGCCAATAATGATTGCCGGCGTGCAACCTTCACCCCGGAAGAAATCTGCACACTGGTGATTGAATTTTATAAACGCAACTATATTGAAGGGCTGTTCCTAAGTTCCGCCGTATACAAAAATCCAACTCACACAATGGAATTGATGTATCAGACTCTTTTCCTGCTGCGTAACAAATATCGTTTCAATGGCTATATTCATGTAAAGGCTATTCCGCACGCTCCCGATGAACTTCTGGAACAGATTGGCTATCTGGCTGACCGCATGAGCATCAATCTGGAACTTCCAACCGCGGAAGGACTTTCTATGTTGGCCCCGCAAAAAACACGCGCCTCTATTCTGACGCCCATGCGCAGTATGCAGCAGCGAATCAGTGGATACCGGCTTGCCATTGGGAAAAGTGCCACCATGGAGCGTCATCAGGGTAACCGATATCTGGATCACAGTATCTTTACAGATGCTGTGCATATTGGTAATTCGTCCGCGCATACTAACTCACGCAACACTGCTGATCTTACACACATTACCCCAGATATGCATGCGCCACTGACAGAAAACACTCCCATTTCCGTTCACTCACAGCACCGCTTTTCTGACCATAATAAAACTGATTTAGATGCATTTTCGATATCGTCCACATCGGCTGCTTCTCCCCAGAACATGTACGGTCATCCGGATCGTCCTTTTGCCCCTGCCGGACAGAGTACCCAGATGATCATCGGAGCAACCGGTGAAACAGATTTTGAAATTTTATCTACCACGCAGGCACTTTATCAAAATTTTGACCTGAAACGTGTTTTTTACTCCGCTTATATTCCATTAAATGAAGATGCCCTGCTTCCTGCCATCGGGACACTGCCACCGCTGCTGCGTGAACATCGGCTTTATCAGGCAGACTGGTTACTGCGCTATTATGGATTTCATGCTTCCGAACTGCTGACCCCGGATCGACCAAATTTCAATCTGGCACTTGACCCGAAATGTGATTGGGCGTTACGCCATCTGGAACAGTTTCCGGTAGAAGTTGCCTGTGCAGATTACTCTACGCTCATGCGTGTACCTGGCATTGGTGCAAAATCAGCACTGCGTATTCTGAAAGCCCGCCGGCTCGGTCCGCTGTCCTTTGACAGTATCCGAAAAATGGGTGTTGTCCTGAAACGTGCCCAATACTTTATTACCTGTAACGGAAAAATGCATGTACCGATCCGCCTGGACGAAAGTTTTATTACCCGACAGCTTACGGCAACCGATGCCAAAGCCAATTATATGATTGCCGCTTCTGGAGAAATTTATGAACAGCTATCTCTATTTTGATTATTATGGAGGCAATGATGACTATCTATACTTGTGAAAATACATTTGAAGCAATGATGACGTGTATCTATGATGCATGGGCATCCAAAGAAGGACATCAGAATATCCGTCTGAAAGCAGAACCAGTAGGCGATATGGAATTATTCTGTGAATACCGCCCGATTCAGACAGATACGGAAAAAGCGAAGAAAGTTGTCCGTTCCATCCAGAAAAAACTGTCTTTCTCCGCATATATTATGATTTACCGTTGTGCTATGTCCGAACATCCGGATAAGCTCGACCGGATCTATCGCTTCCTGCTTCTGGGATTCGCTTATCCTGATAAAATCACGGATATGCTACAGCATCCTTATGTCAGTGCCGTATTTGAATTAAGCCGAAGCGTCATGAATGAAGCTCATATATTCCGGGAAATTGTTCGTTTCCAGGCGCTTCCTGACGGAGTTCTGGTCGCACATATTGAACCAAAGTCGAATATTCTAACCCTGCTCTATCCTGCTTTTGATGATCGGATGCCTTCGGAAAACTGGCTTATTATAGATGATATCCGTTCCATTGCAGCCATTCATTCTGCCGATCAGGAAACTTATCTTACTACCTTGTCTACAGATGAGTTGCAGCGATTAAAACATACCGAAGATATGACAGATCCATTTATCGATATGTGGAAATCATTTTTTCATCATATTGAAATTGCAGAGCGGAAAAATCCAAGTTGTCAGCGTACGCATTTACCAATTTGGTACCGGAAACATGCAACCGAATTTCTTGATTAAGGTGGCTTAAAATTTACTATTTACGTCTTAATAAGAACTCCTGCTATTTTTTCTTGGCAAATGATAAAAGTAGAATGGTATAAATTGAGAAAAGTAAATTAAGCGCCAGTCAGGCAATCTTTCCTCGGCGAGCGATTGTTAGCTGCAGAGGTAAGATTGATGACTGGCGCTTTCACAACCTAAATCTTAACCACAAAAGAAGCTATTACAGACTTCTCCATGCAGTTTCAAGTGCGATCTCAATCATCTCATCAAAGGACTCCTGACGCTCTAAAGCAGTCAGTTCCTCATGACGGAACATATGATCAGAAATAGACAGAATACTTAAAGCTTTCTTATGAGAAGCTACTGCTTCCCAGTAAATTCCTGCTGTCTCCATTTCTACACAGAGCATTCCAAGATCACGGCACAGTGACGGAATATTGGAATCTGCATTGTAGAATACATCTGTTGTAAATACATTTCCAACTTTTACGCTTGCTTCTCTCTCATTGCAGATATCAACTGCATCTTTCAGCAGATCAAAATCAGCAGTCGGAGCAAGTGTTCCCGGGAAACCATACTGTACATCAAATTTAGAGTTTGTAGATGCGCTCATAGCGATAACAACGTCACGTACTTTCATATCATCACGAAGTGCACCTGCAGAACCTACACGAATGATAGAATCTACATCAAAGAAGTTATACAGTTCATGCGCGTATAATGTCATAGACGGAATACCCATACCGCTTCCCATAACAGAGATGCGTTTTCCTTTATATGTACCTGTATATCCGTACATATTACGAACAGTGTTGAATAATTCCGGATTCTCCAGATATTTTTCTGCAATATATTTTGCGCGCAGCGGATCTCCTGGCATCAGGACTGCTTTTGCAACTTTTTCCTTATCTGCAACGATGCATGCGGAAGGTGTTGAAATCATAATTGTTTCCTCCTTATACAAACTTTATTTTCGTTTATTACCTTACACACTATAAGGGATGAAAAATAAATTGTCAAACAAAAAGTATACACGATTTTATTCCTTCGCACACTTTTATATTTTCACGATTATTTATCTGAGAAACTTATTTTTCCACGTAAGCAACATGTAATCCATCACCAGTACATACAGATTCATATTGATTCCATGTTCCCATTTCGTGTCCGATCAAAACATTATCTATTTTTCCATCTGCATATTTCAAAATATCCTGCATGGTTAGAATTGACTGATAAGCACTTCCTATTCCAAATCCATTTGGCATAGAAATACCATCATCGTTTCCTCCCATAATATTTCCTTTTACATAAGCACAATCGCCTACCATGACATATTTTTTTCCTGCCGTTTCTACAATCACTATATTACTTGCAAAAGAATGTCCCATTTGTCCTACTCTGATACTAATACCTGGAAACAAATTATCTACCTCTCCATCTAATAAAACTAAGCGATTTTCTTTTATCAAATTTATGCAGTTTTCTATGGACACATTAGACATGGAAACCTTTAATGTATTGTACTTATACGGAAGACACATTGTCTTAATCCAATTACAAAGTTCATCTGATTGTATATAAAACTTTGCGTTTGGAAATAAATTTACACCTCCCATGTGATCCCAATGCGCATGCGTTAAAATAACATATTGTACATCTTCTGGCTCTATTCCAATTTTACGAAGTACTTTCGCTGGACTTCGGTATTGTGTAATATTCATTCCTTCAGCTAATTTCCGATGTTCTTCGTAGCTATCATCATAACCAGTGTCAATTACAATAATTCCAGCCTCGCCTTTAATTACATTTATTGTATAAGTAACATCCGTCTGTTCACCATTTCCATAATAACCTGAAAATACAAATGTGTTAGAAAACCCTCTTTGCACTGCATATTCTAATACCGTAATAGAATATTTTCTTTCCATTTTTATTTCACCCTTTATTTTCTAAATATTATATCCTCCAACAGAAAATCTGACTCCAACCTCCTCAAAAATCTTTTTTATTCGCTGCATATCTTCTGATTCTTGTGGTTGCAAATCCTCTGTCGGATATCTTTTTCCAATTGTTTCATACTTGGATGCTCCAAAATTATGGTATGGAAGCACATTTAATAACGGTTTTCCACGCAATTCTTTCACAAACTTTGCTGTATCGCGTACGTTTATATCATCATCGTTTAATGTTGGAATCAACGGTAAACGTATAATCAACTGTTTTCCATGTTTTTCACACCACTGAGCTGTCTTCACTATATTTTCAAGAATTATTTCATTGCCTACTCCTGTAAGTGCTTTATGTTTTTCCCGATTCATACATTTGCAATCCAAAAAAACAAGCTTTGTGTAACCAAGAATTCGTTTTAAATCTTCCCATTTTCCATAGCCACTTGTCTCAATAGCAGTGTGAATACCATAATAAACACATTTTTTCAAAATCTCGCCGACAAAGTCCGCCTGACCTAATATTTCACCGCCAGATAACGTAACACCGCCGCCACTACGACGATAAAACATTCTATCATCAAGAACAGCTTTTACGACTTCCTCAACTGTTTTTTCTATGCCAACCTGAGCGCGTGCCTGAAAATTACATACCTGTACACAACGCAGGCACTGTCTGCATTTTTCAAATTTCTGGACAACAACACTTTTTTTTTCATTCCATGTAATCGCATTTTCAGGACATATTTGAATACATTTTCCACACCCCACGCATTTCTGAGCTTTATAAGAAAGCTGTATTCTCTTTTCCAACCCATATGCATTACTGCACCATTTACAGCGCAATGGACATCCTTTCACAAATACATTGGTACGGATTCCCGGTCCGTCCTCCAACATATAATGACTGATATCAAAAATAGTACCTGTCATATATGGTGCTCCGTACGATTAATGATATCATCCTGAACTTCTTTTCCAAGATCTGTAAAATATACACTATATCCAGCTACTCGGACCATCAATGTCGGATATTTTTCCGGATGTTTTTGTGCATCCAGAAGTACCTTCTTGTCCTGACAATTAAACTGCATATGATGAATATGCTCATCACACAACGCTGTCCTGATCAATGACGCCATCTTGTTGATTCCCTGATATTTATAATGTTCTTCTTCCGGATCTGGAAGTAATGCATCTATACCAACTTTTTTTACATCATAGCATTTCATGAATAATCACCCCTTCTTATTCTGCAATTAAATCAGTTTTGCTGATCCACATATTCAAAATTGTTCCATTCGTGCATGCACTGTGATTAATTTTACCATATGACTGTATCGCTGCCAGCGGACCATTCACATCCATATGCTGTTCTGCTGAGAGTGTATCTGCTAATGGGGTTAAAGCTTTTCGTCCTGACGGAAGTGCCCAACACATCTCTCCCATTGCTACATTTGTCTGCGTTGGCTGAACTCCTGCTGAAGAATAGTTTCCGGCTCTTCCACACTTCAATGTTGCACAATATTCTGCACAATCCTGCAAAGCTTTCGATGTAAGCATATCAACCTCATCGATATTATTTCCATATTTTGGTACATTGAGGCACATCTGACGAATTTCCTCATATCCTTCAAAATCCGCTTCAACAGCTTTCAACAGTTCATCCATAGAAATCACTTTATCATCATAGACAAGTTTTTTCACTACTTCAAGGGAATCTCCCATATCTGCAACACCGGTAAGCATATAATGCGGACCTGAATTTAACATAGCTCCACCGGCAACAACATCGATACCTTTTTCAATTGCATTCGTTGCCATCATAGTAAAAAGTGGCATCTGATGTTCTTCTGCCAGCAAACGTTCCGCTACAAGCATATGCTCCTGACACAGATTAATCTGATACTTGTACTGACGCATGAATGCTTCATAAAATTCATCGAATGTTTTAAACGCACGCGGATCACCACTCTCACAGCCAATTCTTGTACCGGCTCCATATCCCGGACACCCTTCAGGCAAAATACCATTTGTCAGAGTCAGACTGACTGTATTTCCAAGATTTGTAATATTTGCATTTGTATGTCCATAACAGTAACCTTCAATCTTCGGTTCCACACAGCCTACCGTTGTTGCACGCTCACGAATCAATTTTAACGGAAGATTATTTGCCCCATTCAGACCGGCACCGTTATACTGAATCATGTTATAAACACTGTCGATGTCAAAGAATGACGGATGCCCCAGTCCTTCTGCTGCAAGTTTTACCGCTTCCATCAGGAACGATTCCGGTGTCTTACTTCCAATATGTACATGTACCGCCGGTGCTGTGGTACGTGTGTCACGTGCACTTCTCAGACAAATATAGGACAATAAATTCACAGCATCATTTCCATTTGCATCATAACCGCCAACACTATAGCCACCAGTCCAACGGTAATAGCCACCAAAGCAATGCGCCAATCCTTCCGGAAGCAGCCACGGAATGTTACAGCATTTAATATTATATTCTTCCATCCATTCCAAAGCACTCTCTACCGTTTCTACACCACTCTGAAGATCCTTCTCCAAATATGGCCATAACAGCTGATCCAAACGTCCCACATTGATACACGGTCCAGATGCTTCCACATTCAGCATCATTGTATTAAGCCATACGGCGTGTAATGCTTCTGCAAAATTTTCCGGAATATCCCAACAAATTTTCTCTGCTCGTTTTCCGGCAGTTCTTAATTCCTCTGCACGTTCAGGATCTGCTTCCTTCTCTGCCTGTGCGTCTGCTGCCTGATGCAATCGAATACCATAATCGCGAATTCCCTTGCAGACTTCCATCATTCCAATATAAAAATCCTGTTTTCTGACATTATCCGGATCGATCAAATCCAGATCTGATAATAACTTTTCGCATTTTTCATAATATCCACGATATCCGATTTTAAAAAGTTCATGATAGTCCGGTACAAAATGAGAACCCGGATTTGATATATAGTTACTGCAATCTACATAACCGGAAGATAACAAAACATCTGGTTCTCTTGTCTGTGCCCGGAATTTTGAAGTTAATGTCTTATCCTTCCAATATGGAATATGTTCATTTTTTAATTCTTCTTTATCTTTTGCGTCAATTTTCCAGGGATCAAATAATCTGGTTTCAAATGTATCAAAATCTGACTCCAGCCAATGTGCATGTGACTCAATACTGAAATTATTACATCGTATTTTTCCCCCCTGCCATCCAAGCAGCCGTTCTCCCGGTTCAATATGAATTGGTAATGTCCGATATACTTCTGCCATAGCAAAATATCTTTTGCGAATCTGAGATTCGCTTTCATGGGTTTTAAAATATTTCGTAAACACTCGCGTCCTCTGCATTTCCAGATTCGGTCTTGCCGCATGAAGAATTCCATTTAATTTGCGGATACGTTCGGTACAGCCTACCTCTGTAACCTGCCCGGTACGCATTTCCATACCGCCCTTACTTCCTACTTCTATTATCTTTTCCATTGTTTTCCCTCTTTTCCTTTTATCCGATATGCTGCGGTGAAACTGATCATTTTATCTATCCGTCTTTATGATCAGTTTCGCCATTCAGCCTGGACTTCGCTCATTAAGCCTTCTTCTCAGCACCCGCTTTTGCAACAATTGCATATAAAACAGCTGTAACGATCAATACTAAAAATGTACTCAATTTAATAGCCGGAACTAATTTCAGTGCAAAGGAAAATGCCAGACCAATTATGATACAAATAACCGGACGCGCATTAACAACCGGAAGATCTTTTTCCTCTTTTATATCAAGTTTTCCTTTATGAACAATATAGAAATCTGTAAGCATTACAGCTACTAAAGGTGCCATGATTGTTCCAATTGCAGTTACAATTGTATTAATAAAATCAACGCCTGGTCCATACATAATCACAAACGAAATCACTCCTGCAACTAATGGAATAATAATTGCAAACCATTTTCTGGTAGTATTAAACACTGCTGCAAATGAATTACTGTACATATAATCGCATGCCGGTGTTGTATTTCCCTGTGCGATCATAACGAAAATACTTCCGATCAGGAAAATTGCTCCGCCCAGAGATGCACAGATATCTGCAAGTGTATGTACTCCTGTACCCATAAATCCAACCTGACCTACTAAAAAGCAGAGTAATACAAATCCAGATCCGCAAAGTGCTGCAATAATAACAGATTTTTTATTTTTGGCATCTGTAGTCAGATCAATTGCTCCTACATAACCTGCCATCCACATACCAACCATAGTCTGTGCAATCGTTCCTATTGTGTAAGTAGTTTCTGTTGGCTGATATGCCATAAGGCCTTCCAGTCCACCGGCATGTCTGACAGATACAATATAAATAATAACAAACAGAACAATGGCGATTGGAATACTGATATTAGAAATCAATTTAACACCATCCATTCCGTAAACACCACCAATAATCGTAACAACAAGTAAAATTACCATTGCCAGTGCAAATCCAAAATTCTTATGTCCTTCCGGAAAGATATTATATACTGCCTGAGCTGCATTAAATAAATCGAAGCAAGCCCAAAATGCCATACAAAATGCTACTGCAAATGAAAAAATCCGAAAACCTTGTCTTCCAAACATCTGCTTCCAGACTGCATCTTTTTTCAATCCGGTTTTATAGCCAATCATTGTCGATAGTGCAATTAACACTGCTCCAATCACAAATCCCAGAGCCATACCTGCCAGTCCCGTGGTGAATTTTGCTCCTTGTCCCACCAGACCTCCTGTCGGCACGGCTGTAATACTGCAAAAGTAAGCCATAAATACGGCACCCAATGCCACTGGTCCTATTTTTTTTGTCTTTTCCATAGTTTTTCTCCCTTCTTTGGTTCTAATTTTTATACTTTTATAATTCGCAAATTCCATGCCACTTTTCCAAGCAAAAACTTTTCTGTATATTTTATCCAAAAAATCCTTTCTATTTTCACACTACAATTCTTTCATTTAGTAATTATGCTTATTTCTACTACGTTTGTTTTTCATATGTATCTATATGCAAGAAAAAAGAGTGAAAAAACGCACCTTATATGTGAATTTTTTCACTCTCGAATATTTACTTAATCATACTACTCTATCTCATATCTTTTACACTTTTTCAGGAAAGTGGTTCTTTCACATCCTAGCGCCTCTGATGCCTTTTTCTTATTTCCTTCCTTAAGAATAGCATTCTGAATCATTTGCTTTTCAAATTGTTCTACAGCCTCTTTTAACGTATATTTTTCTTTCTGATCTGTCGATACACATATTCCAGTTACTCCAAGCACTTTCTGAATCTCCGAACATGTAATCCTTCCATCTTTCCCAAGAATCACCAAACGTTCCATCATATTTCTCAATTCCCGAATATTTCCAGGCCAATCATAATGGCGTAATAACTGCATTGCATCAGCTTCTATCAAAGTAATTTTTTTATATTTCTCATCAAACTCTTCTAAAAATCTTCCCACCAGAAAAGGAATATCCTCGGATCTGTCTCGCAGTGGTGGTAACTCTAACGGCAAAATATTTAATCTGTAATATAAATCTTCTCTGAAATTTCCATTTCGTATTTCCTGAAGCAGATTACGATTCGTTGCTGCAATAACACGCACATTTAACTTTATTGCCTGTTGACCACCAACTCGATTTACTTCATTTTCCTGTAAAACTCTAAGCAATTTTGCCTGTACCTGAAAAGGAAGTTCTCCGATTTCATCCAGTAAAATAGTTCCCCCATCTGCCTGCTCAAATGCGCCTTTTTTTCCTCCACGCTTTGCTCCTGTAAATGCTCCTTCCTCATATCCGAACAATTCTGATTCCAACAAATCCTGTGGAATCGCTGCACAATTGACTTTTATGTAAGTATTATCTGCACGACAACTGTATTTCACAATCACTTTGGAAAGAAGTTCTTTTCCTGTTCCGGTTTCTCCTGTAATCAGAACACTTACATCTGTCTGGGCTACCGTTTTCGCCAAAGAAATCAAATCCCGCATTACATCACTAGTATATAAAATTTCCTCCTCATCAGCAGTATGTACTGACACTGATCCGGCTTCATCTGTACTATCAGGAATCTCTCCTTTTTGTAACTGTTTCAGACGATTTTCCATCTCCATAATTGACATAACATCCCAGTCTGTCGTTATTGCATATCTTAATTTTCCGTTTTCATCCTTCACTGGAATCCCTGCCACAAATCCACGATAATCTGTAGATACCACATATCCAATTGCATTGATTGGTTTTTCTTCTTTTAACATTCTCGGAATGACATCACACTGAATGACGTTTTCTTTTTGCAATTCAAAAATCGTTTTTCCAAGAATATACTCCTTCTTTAACCCAGTACGTTCTTCATAAGATGGATTAACATAACAAACATACCCTCTATCATCCGTGACAAACAGTGTCGTATTCAGATGATTACAAATCAATTGGAAATCTATCTGCGTTTTTTTATAATTTGCAACCATTTCAACCATTTGTTCTGTCAATTCCAATATATCTTTTTTTACATTATCCGAATTAGTTAATATTATTTGAAACTGCTCTAATTTTCTTTCCAAATCTTCTATACATAAAACTTTTTCCATACCAACTTTCCTCTTCGCATTTCATACATACTTCACTGTAAGTTGTTTCTATTATACTAATTCCAAACACATTGTGCAATGAAGTCACTACTTATTCTGGTAACCAAAAGGTATGTATTGCTTTTTACAGCTTTAAATTGTATACTCACGGTATACCACATTAAACAAAAGGAGATTATGTTATGAAACAGACACAGCCAAATACAACTGCAAACAAACATGGCATGCTCTATGATCTGGAAGATAAAGTTCCTGCCGTACAATCTGTCATCTATGGTATACAGTATCTGGTTTACTTTCTTGCCGGAAGTGCCATTATGCCAGTTATCATAGGCGCATACCTTGGTCTTGATCAGGCTGAGATCGCCCAAATGCTGCAGCGAACTTTCTTGCTCAGCGGTGGCGTTTCCATTTTGCAGGCAATCCTCGGACACCGTTATCCTATTATTGATGGACCAGCCGGTCTCTGGATGGGACTTCTGATCATTCTTGCAGAGACCTGCACCTCTTTCGGTCAGGATCTTGCCGTTTTACGAACCAATATGGAAGTGGGTATGATCATTGCCGGTATTATGGTTATTATTGTTGCCCTGACCGGACTGGTAGATAAGATTCTTAAAGTATTTACCCCTATTGTAAACGGAACATTTCTTATCCTCATGGTTATGCAGATGAGTGCCACCGTCATTAAAGGTGCAACCGGTATTTCTTCTGGATACAAAACAATCCAGCCAAAATTCCTTGCGGTCTTTCTGATCACAACCGCAGTAATCTTAGTGATCAACCTGAAAGCCAAAGGATTTTTGCAGTCCATCGCAACCCTGATTGGTGTTGTGTGCGGCTGGATTCTGGCATACGCGCTTGGCATTTCACCGGATTTCATTTCATCCGGTAATGGTTTCCTGGCCATCCCTCAACCCTTTGCCTGGGGAACACCAACCATTAACCCAAGTGTTATCATTACCTGTCTAATTGGTGAATTTATGCTTTTTTCAAACTTTGCAACCAGTCTGAATGGTATGTCAGAATTGCTGGAAGTAGAAAATACTCCAAAACAGGTGAAAAGAAGTACGGTTCTCTTTGGCTGTACCGCTATACTTTGTGGTGTATTTCCGGTTACCGGATTCGTACCATTTGCTTCCGCACCAAGTACTACCAAACTGACACGAGTTGCTGCAAGAGGACCTTTCATCATCGGTGGACTCTTTATGATGCTTCTTGGTGTGATTGCTCCAATCTGTACCTTCTTTGCGGCGATTCCTCCGGCAGTTGGATATTCTGCCATGATGATCGTATTTGCCATGATGTTGCAACAGGGGATTCAGGAATTTAAGAAAGTAGAACTGACCAATCGTGAAGGCTTCATTATCGGAATTTCCTTTATGATTGGTGCAGGTATTATGTTCCTGAATGCGGATGCATTTATGACATTACCTCAGATGCTGCGTTATATCGTCTCCAACGGACTGATCATAGGATTGATTGTAGCGCTTTTGATGGAACACATACTGCTGCGAAAAAAAGTTAAATAATAGTGAGGCGGCAACAATTTACATATTAAATTAAAATATTTTTTCTCTGATATTTCAAAGTATGTCATAGTATTAATTTGTAATCTCGCTCATGTTTTCTCACCAAGACCAATTTGTATAAAAAAATAGGTATCCAACTGGATACCTATTTTTCAGAGCGCGAGACGGGACTCGAACCCGCGGCCTCGACCTTGGCAAGGTCGCGCTCCAC
>ENA-OWPB01001451-OWPB01001451.1-human-gut-metagenome-genome-assembly--contig:-NODE-1451-length-21348-cov-8.369746_pt1 | contig 21348 bp, 20 predicted proteins | sample MGYA00248260_ERZ651838 | MGnify/ENA primary metagenome ERZ651838 (study PRJEB26924, sample SAMEA4378304) | human gut metagenome | biome: human gut; feature: human-associated habitat; material: faeces...
TCTTTGTATCCATTCTGTATGCAATATAAGTTCTGGCATATCGTTCATCATCTATGTATCCATAGGATTCTACATATGCCAGCGCATAATCTACTGCCCTCGGACTAAATCCTGTCTGGCGCAGTTTCTCTCTCAGCCCCCGTTCAGTGCGGTCCATATGTTCTAAGAGACGCATGGCTTTACGCCTTGCGTCTCTGTATTCCTCGGGTTCTTCTGTTAAATTTTTCTGTTGCTTCGTTGCAGACCTTCTCTTCAGCCTCTCCGCATTTTCAAGAAATTCTTTCAGATCTCCGAATGCATTTCCCATAATTATTCCTCAGAATCATCCTGTACGGAATCTGTTGCCGCAGTCTCTTGTGTATCGCCTTCTTCATCCGGCAAAAGATGATATTGGATTCTTACTTTCTTCTCAATCTCATCACAGATGTCAGTATGCTCTTTGAGGAAAAGCTTCGCATTCTCACGACCCTGTCCGATTTTATCTCCATTGTATGCATACCATGCACCACTCTTATTTACGATACCGCAGTCAGCTGCCAAATCAAGAATATCTCCCTCTTTGGAAATACCAGTTCCGAACATGATATCAAACTCTGCCTGTTTAAATGGCGGAGCTACTTTATTCTTCACAACTTTGATTCTGGTATGGTTACCTACCATCTCGCCACCCTGCTTCAGTGTCTCAACTCTGCGGACATCCAGACGAATGGAAGAATAGAATTTCAGGGCACGTCCACCTGTTGTTGTCTCCGGATTACCAAACATTACACCGACTTTCTCACGAAGCTGATTGATAAAGATAACAACGCAGTTGGATTTGCTGATAACTGCTGTAAGTTTACGGAGAGCCTGTGACATCAGTCTTGCCTGAAGGCCAACATGGCTGTCACCCATATCTCCATCAATCTCTGCTTTCGGTACAAGCGCTGCTACAGAGTCAACGATTACAATGTCCACAGCACCGGAACGTACCATAGTTTCTGTGATTTCAAGCGCCTGTTCTCCGTTATCTGGCTGTGATATGTATAAATTATCAATATCTACGCCGATATTCTTGGCATATACCGGGTCTAATGCATGCTCCGCATCAATAAAGCCGGCAATTCCGCCCCTCTTCTGCACTTCAGCTACCATGTGGAGCGCAACTGTTGTCTTACCACTGGATTCCGGTCCGTAAATCTCGATGATACGTCCCTTAGGTACGCCGCCTACTCCAAGGGCGATATCAAGGCTTAATGAACCGGTAGGAACTGTCTCTACCTGCATATTGGCTCCTGATTCTCCAAGTTTCATTACAGAGCCTTTCCCGTACTGTTTCTCAATATGTCCAAGTGCTGCTTCCAGCGCTTTCTGTTTTTCTTCACTTATCATTTATATAATCTCCTTATACGCATTCAGAACTTATGTTCGTTTTCTATTCATTATAGTATTATACTTTAAAGCGGATGTCAAGCTTTTTTGTTTTCTCTGAAAACAATTAATTTTTTTATGGTTACTGAGAACGGAGTGAACAGTAACTTTTTTATAGTTACTCAAAATCAAAGACAGCAAAAGCAGAGAATGCGCTTCTTTTGCATCCTCTGCTCTTTTGTGTTATTAATATGCATATTTTCTGCCTGATTCTCTTATAAACTATAGTGTATCATTCACTTTCAGCAAAATAATACAAAATGAATTTTTTATTCCGGTTTATCGCCGATCAGCCAATTGTACATTTCTTCATACTGGCGTGCGGAGTTGCCCCATGAGAAGTCAGCTGCCATAGCGCGGTCAACCATTTTATTCCACTCACGTTTCTTGTCGTAGAAAATTTTCTCTGCATTACGTACAGTTGCAAGCATTTCATGTGCATTGTAATTTCTGAAAGAAAATCCTGTTCCTGTTCCTTCATATTCGTTATAAGGTTCAACTGTATCCTTAAGTCCGCCTGTCTCTCTGACAATTGGAAGCGTTCCATAGCGAAGACTCATAAGCTGGCTGAGTCCGCATGGTTCGAATAAGGACGGCATCAGGAATGCATCAGCAGCTGCATAGATACGATGAGACATTGTTTCATCATAATAAATCTGTGCAGATACCTTTCCATGATATTTCCAGTCAAAATGACGGAACATATTTTCATAACGTTCATCACCGGTTCCAAGAACTACAAGCTGGATTGCATCCTGACAAAGTTCATCCATAACATATGCGATCAGATCAAAACCTTTCTGATCTGTCAGACGGGATACGATACCAATCATCATGGCTTTTGGATCTTCCTGAAGTCCAAGGTCTTTCTGAAGCTGAATTTTATTTTTTACCTTTTCTTTTCTGAATGTAGTTGCGTTATATGTCTTTGTGATATATGGATCTGTCTCAGGGTTGAATACGTTATAATCAATACCATTTACGATTCCTCTCAGGCTGTTAGCCCTTGCACACATAAGACCATCCAGTTTTTCACCATAAAATGGTGTTTTAATCTCTTCTGCATATGTATTACTTACAGTGGTGACTGCATCAGCAAATACGATACCACCTTTCAGATAGTTGGCATCTTTATATGCCTCAAGTTTATCTGCTGTGAAATAGTAATCTGAAAGTCCTGTAATATTCTGAATTGTCTTAACATCCCATACACCCTGGAATTTAAGGTTATGGATCGTCATGATTGTCTTTATATTCCAGAAAAATTCATTCTGCTGGAAACTGTCATGCAGATATACAGGTACAAGTCCTGTCTGCCAGTCATGGCAGTGAATGATATCCGGTCTGAACCCGATAACCGGGAGAACGGACAATACTGCTTTTGAGAAGAATGCAAATTTCTCCAGATCCCAAGTTCCTCCATCGTATGGTTTCGGTCCGCTGAAGTAATATTCATTATCAATAAAGTAGAACTGAATTCCTTCATACTCCATATGCATGATTCCCACATAGCAGTTCTTGTATCCAAGATCCATGTAGAAATGTGTGATATAGTCCATTTTATCTTTCCATTCCTGTTTCATACAGGCATATTTCGGTAAAATCACACGAATATCAAAATATCTTTTATCAAAATATTTCGGCAAAGAGCCCGCTACATCTGCCAGACCTCCTGTCTTGATAAACGGAACTGCTTCAGATGTTGCAAATAAAATATTTTTCATGCGAAAAACCCTCCTTGGTAGCCTTTATTGTATAATTATACTCCAAAATATGTCTATTGAAAAGAGCGATTTTTATATTCCAGTCTGATTTTATCTGCAATCAAGGCAATAAATTCTGAATTTGTAGGTTTTCCTTTTCCGGTACTTACTGTATATCCAAATAATTCATCTATCGTATCCATTTTGCCTCTGCTCCATGCAACTTCTATCGCATGTCTGATAGCCCGTTCTACTCTGCTGGCTGTTGTCTGATGTCGTTTCGCAATCGTAGGATAGAGTATTTTCGTGATAGAATTCAGCATTTCCATGTCGTTCACTGACAAAATAATCGCATCGCGCAGATACTGGTAGCCTTTTATGTGTGCCGGCACTCCAATCTCGTGAATGATATTGGTCACATCTGTCTCAAGATTTCTTACCGGTACCTGTTTTTCTTCTGTTCTCTCCGTCTGGCGGCTGATTTCTCTCATTCTTCTCTCGCCTGCTCTGCGCGCATGTTTAATACGGTTCAGAAGCATTTTATTGTCAAAAGGCTTCAAAATATAGTAGTCTGCCCCAAGGCTGAACGCATCTTCTGTAATGCGTTCCTGGCCAACAGCAGAAACTACAATAAATACCGGCGCTTTTTTGAGGCTTTTGTCATGAGCAAACTTTTCCATAACAGCCAGACCATCCATTTTCGGCATAATGATGTCCAAAACAACAACGTCAGGTTCTTTTTCACGTATAATATTGCAGATTTCCTCTCCATTATGAGCCTTTCCTACCAATTCCAGGTCTTTATCTTCTTCTATGATCTGGCCAAGTACTTCCACCATTCTCTCATTATCATCTGCAACTGCCACATTTAATTTTTCCATGAGGCTATCTCCTCCCTGATTCTTCTACAAATAAAGTTTTTTCTCAACACATCTCATATTATAGAGGAATGAGAATGGAAAAATCAAGCTACGCAGAGTATTTTGTCCTATTTTCTGTCGACTGATTTGGTGTTTTTTCTTTCCTAATTATTATTTTTCGCTAAAGTTTGAGATTTTTGGACAGCAATCGAATTTTATTCCATCTGGCATCTGGCATCTGGCATCCAAGTTCTCTTTGGATTCTGTTCTGTCCGTCAAGCAGGCATTCCAGCAAAAGCTGATTGAACGCTCCGCTCTTTCCCTCAAGGATATTTCTAATTGCCTCTTTATGAGGAATTCCTTTCCTGTATAATGGTTGTTCTGTGAAATGACGTGTCTGCAGGCATAAAATGTTACTGTTCACATGCCACTATCCCGCGAGGTGTTTTGGCATGAGAATGCCAAAATCCCGAGACATACCGCGCGAATTTATGCGAATAGCATAAATTCTGTGCATCGCGAAGCGTGTTACTGGGCACGGAGTGAACAGTAACCATAAAATAATTGGCAGACAGCTAAAAATTCAGCCACCTGCCAATTGATACTATATAATTCCATTAAACAAACTATGCCTTTCCCATCTCTGCCGCCTGGTCTGCGATTTCTTCCGCGCAATTTGTCCATATAACAATTGTACGTCCAAATGGAATCAAAGCTAAAAAGGATATCCAGACATATAACCATCGTCTGAATATCCTTTTATATAACTTATTAGATTATCGAATCCTACAAAATCTCCAACAACTGTGAAAGATTTTTCTTGCCAAAGGTCACCTTTTCTTCGCCATTCTTTTCTATTACAAGGCATGGAACACTCATCACCTTATACTTATCACGAAGTACAGGATAATGTGATATATCATAAACTTCGGCAGTAACCTTTTCGTTATCTGCTGCAATACGCTGTGCCGCTGTTGCAAGCTCTGGACACATCGTACATGACAATGACACCAACAGCTTCATATCAATAGAATCCTTTATTTCGGCAATCTGCGTTTTTGCTTTGTCATCAATAGGCTGTCCTGGTCCTGCTGCATTGTATAAACCAAGCACAAAACTTGTAAATTCATGTCCTCCGGGAACTCCATGAAATGCTAATCCTGTATACTCTCCATTGTTACGAAGCACTCTTACACATGGCAAATCCTCAGTTGACACTTTAGCATCATTATCCGAAACAATCTGTACAGAAAGCTTGTCCGTCAGCTTTGCCAGCTCTTCCATATACTGTTTAAGCTCGGCAGATACTGGCTGCTCACTTAAGTGTAATTCCAGAATAAGAGGTGCAGCCATTCGTGAAAATACCGTCTGTAGCTGTTGTAATACATCCGCTGCAAAAAATCCATCTACTGTACTGTTTTTTATTTCGTCTGATGCAGAACCCTTACTGTTATCTGAATGTGCAACAGCTTCTGGTTTCCTTGGCACAAGTCCGGTTTTTTTCTGCATAGAAACAACATATTTTTCAAGAGAAGTTGCTGCTACTGCCCCATCCCCGGTAGCTGTTACGACCTGTCTGAGATTCTTGACACAGATATCTCCTGCCGCATAGATACCATCAACACTTGTTTTCTGATTCTCATCTGTCACAATATATCCCTGTTCAGTCAGTTCAACCATGCCCTTGACCAGCTCACTGGCTGGCTCGTATCCGGCAAATACGAATACTCCAAATGTATCATTTTCAGGTGCAAAGGTTGTCTCCTCACCGGTCTTTTTATCCCGGTAGATGATACTTTCAAGGCTGTCTTTTCCAGAAACTTTCACAACCTCAGTCTGCGTCAGAACTGTAATCTTCGGATGCTCTTTTGCCGCCTTTGCCACAGTTTCTGCGCATGAGAAATCCTCACCTCTGATAAGAATTGTCACATGACTTGCATACTTTGTGAGGAATACACTCTCCTCTGCAGCTGCAAAACCGCCTCCGATAACAAATACTTCTTTACCTGTGAAAAACTCTCCATCACAGGTAGCGCAGTAAGCCACTCCATGACCCTTAAACTCTGCTTCACCAGGAAATCCAAGCATTCTTGGATGAGCACCCGTAGCTACAAGCACGCCAAAACAGGTGTAATCTCCGGATGAAGTCTTTACAGTTTTTAAATCTCCCGCAACTTCAATTTCTGTTACTTCGGCTTTCAGATATTCTGCACCGAATCCTTCACCCTGCTTACGCATAGACTCTGTTAGTGCTTTTCCGCTAGTCTTGAAAACTCCCGGATAGTTTACAACCTCGTCTGTAATCGTAATCTGTCCACCAAATGTGTCCTTTTCCACAACAAGCACACGGTATCTGGCACGCGCCAGATAGATCGCGGCAGTAAGGCCGGCCGGGCCTCCGCCTACCACAATCACATCATAAAATCTCTTTTCATCCATTAAAGTGCCCCCACAAGGTCTAAACTAGGCTTTAAGGTTTCTGCACCAGGAGTCCATTTTGCCGGGCAAACCTCATCGCCATGCTCTCTTACAAACTGCAAAGCCTGTACCTTTCTCAGAAGCTCATCCGCATTACGTCCAACATTTCCTGCATTTACCTCATATGCAACAATCTCCCCATCAGGGTTTACTACAAAGGTTCCTCTCTCTGCAAGTCCGTCTGCTTCAATCAGCACATCAAAATCCTTGCAAAGTACATGAGTAGGATCTGCAAGCATTGGATACTGGATCTTCTGTATTCTCTCTGACGTATCATGCCAAGCCTTGTGTACGAAATGAGTATCTGTTGAGACAGAGTAAATCTCACATCCAATTGCTTTGAATTCATTGTATTTGTTTGCAAGATCCTCTAACTCTGTAGGGCAAACAAATGTAAAATCAGCAGGATAGAAGAAGAACACACTCCATTTATTCATGATATCTTCCTTTGTTACTGTCTTAAATTCTCCGTTCTGATAAGCCTGTACTGTAAAATCTGAAACCTGTTTTTGAATAAGTGACATAATTCCATCCTTTCTGCTCATTTGAGCTTAAAATATTATTTATTATTCCCAATTTTTAGTTGATAATTTATATTTACCGATGAGTTAGTTATGCATAACCTATGGGTAAAAAAATATTCCTTTTAATCAGAATATTATGCTAATGCTATTTTGATAGTTTTTTCTACCGATAATAGAAGTTTAAATGAACAAATCGCACAATAGTTTACTTCAGTTAACTCTTTCGGTTAGTGTATACTAATCTGTATAAAAATGCAAGAAAATTATCGTGCCACTGTTGAGAAAGTATCTCATAAATCAAGCAGTATCCTGTTGACAATTTTTTCTCATTTCACAGCAAAATAAGACAGAATAGAGCAATTATGGCAATTCCATAAAATAATGCAGGAAATAAATCAGGTAACATCCTGCTATCAGTCTGAAAATATCATCTTCTATCTCTTTTTCGCTGCTGTTTAAAGTAATTTTGTTTCTTTCTATCTGAAGCCCTATTGTATCCGCAAGATTCTCAATCCGTTGTCTGTCATATTCTTTTTCATCCAAAAGAACAGAATCCTCATAGACCCTGAATTTCCCGGCTTCATCACATTCCAGTCTCAGATGCAATTCAGGGAGTTTTCCGGGTTTAAAGGTTATCTCACTGTAATTCCTCTTCGCCGCAGTGCGATCCTGCCCGGAGGGCTTTTTTATATTATAGGAACATTACGGCGTAATTTCCTATAATATAAATAAAAAATCTCCGTCTGTATTATATGGACGGAGATTTTTTCACACACCTGTTATTTATTTTTCCTTGTTATAAACCTGAACATATCAGAACCAAGAATATGTACATCAAGTTTATCAGCCATCTTTTCCAGACGCCTTATCTCTTCTTCTGTAAAAATTGTATTTACAGCCTGACTTAGTTCCTTTACCTGTTGCAGCCGTCTGCATCCACATATCGGTACAACTCCTTTATTACTACAATAAGCAATGGCTACCTGTGGAATTGTCAACTGATGAGATTTTCCTATTTTGTTCATCAATACATAAAGAGGATGCAGTGTTCTCTTTTTTCGATCAAATATGATCTTCATTATAGACTTTCCCGTTTTGATACGTGGATCAACAAGCATCCCCTCTTCCAGAACTGCCCATGCCCAAAAGCTTATGCCATATTCTTTGCACCATGCTATAATTCATTAGGGAGTATAAAATATGCTATGATATTCAGTCAATATAATATGCTCATGTTTCATATTGTTTTCCAAACACACTCTAAAACAGTGGGAAGCTATTTCCCCAACATATTTTCAATAAAGATCCCATACCCACTCGTAGAATCCTGCACAAAGACATGGGTGATGGCCCCGACCATTTTGCCGTTTTGCAGCACAGGACTTCCGCTGAGTCCCTGCACGATTCCTCCGGTTTTCTCCAGCAGTTTTTCATCCGTTATCTGTATCACAAAGCTTTTATTGGTATCCTCATGGTTCAGATCGATTCTTTTAATCTCTGCCTGATATTCTCTGACTTCTCCATCGACGTTACATAAAACGGAAGCTTCTCCTGTTTTCACATCCTGCTTATATGCCACCGGCATTTTTTTCAATGTGATTCCATCTTCCGCACCTTTGTAAAACTGTCCATAGATTCCGTTCTTACTGTTTATCTCAATACTTCCCAGAATATTCCTGTCATCATAGCGGATAAAGCCTGCCAGTTCACCCGGATTTCCCTTGCTTCCTTTATTGATTGCAAGAATCTGGGCTTTATACAGCGCTCCGTTTCTGATATTCAGAAGCTGTGCCGTGTCTATATCACTGATTCCATGTCCCAGTGCCCCATATCTTCCATTCTGATCTACATAAGTAAGTGTTCCGATTCCCTGCGTATCATCCCGGACCCAGATTCCAAGCTTATAGTCTCCTTTTGTGTCCTTTACCGGCGTTACTGAAACAGGCACACTCTCACCTTCCCGTTTCACTTCCAGCGTAACTTCTTCCCCATCCAGTCCGGCGATATCATTAATCAGCTCTCTCTTCGTAGAAATTTTCTCGCCGTTAAATGAAACAATATAATCTCCCTGTCTGACCAGATTCTTCGCCGGTTCTTTCATTTCACCGTTCTGATCCTCTATCTCTCCGGTGTCGATCACCAGCACACCTTCTGTCTCCATGTAAATTCCTATCGTACTTCCGCTGACATAGATTTCCTGCTCATCTACCGGTGTCACTTTTACTTCTTTAAATGGAATATACCCTAACAGCCTGCAGGGCAGGATATATCCTCCATCCTGCGAGACTGTAACCGCTTTTTCAAATGTGACCAATGGTGCCGAGAGAACTTCCGTTACATCTTCAGTACTCTCACCACTGTCCCTGGATATCTGGATCTCGTCCGGAATTTTTCTGTCCAGATACTTATATCCAAGCCAGAATATTGCCAGCAGATCCAATGCCAGACAACATATAACAAAGAATCTGTATTTTTTTCTTCTGTTCATTCCTGCGCACATCCTTTCCGTAAAAAAATAAGAGAGAACAATCTGTTATAGGATTATCCTCTCTTAGTATATGGTCAATTATTTTATTTGAATCTTGTATTTTTTTGTTTCTGTGCCAATTCTTTCATTTCTTTTGCATTCTCAAAAACCGCAGATGTGATTTCTGCACCACCTAAGAGTCTTGCCAGTTCCCGGATGGAATCATCTTCCTCGAGTACATGAATCTGGGTGATCGTTTCCGTTCCCTGCAGATGTTTCTCAATTTCAAAATGACTGTCAGCCATAGCCGCGATCTGTGGCAGATGCGTGATACAGAGCACCTGATGATGCTGACCGATCACTGCCATCTTCTCTGATACCTTCTGCGCAGTTCTTCCACTGATACCAGTGTCTATCTCATCGAAGATCAGAGTTTCTATCTGATCTCTGTCGGCAAGGATTGCTTTCAGTGCAAGCATGATTCGTGATAACTCACCACCGGATACAATCTGGCCCAATGGTTTCAGACTCTCACCAGGGTTTGTGGAAATCAAATACTGAATATCATCGGTTCCGTTATCTGTATAATTTTTCTTCTGTTGGAAATCAATGGCAAAATTCACATCCAGGAAGTTTAAATCTTTCAGTCCCTGAATAATCTTTTCTTCCAGCTGTTTACTATATTCTTTACGGATTCGGGATAATTCATCCGATCTTTCTTCAAGAACATCTTTTAGTTCTTTGAGATGGTTCTTCAATTCCTGTAAATTTTCCTCATATTTACGTAATTTTTCCAGTTTTTCTTCTTGAAGTTTACGATAGGAGAATATATCTTCGATCGTACGTCCATATTTTGCCTTCAGCCCATTGATTAAATCCAGACGCCTTTCTGTCTCATAAAATTCTCCCTCATCAAAGGTCATATCATCCAGATATGCGGACAGTTCTCTGTTAAAATCATTCAGCAGACCATCCACAGAAGTCAGTGTTTCTGCCATAGGTGCAAGCTCTGAATCGTACTGGGTTACATGTGAAAACTCCTTCAAAGCCTCACCTACCGTCTCACCGGCGCCTTCTTTGCTCTCATATCCTGTAAGATTATGTACTAGCTGTAATGAATCCACGATTAGTTTTGCATTACTCATTTTCCTGTACTGGCGCTCCAGTTCCTCATCCTCATCCGGCTGAAGATTCGCCTTCTCAATCTCTTTGATCTCAAATTCCAGAAAAGCAAGCTCCCGGTTTCTCTGTTCTTCATCCATATTCATGGAATTCAGTTCTGTTTTGCATTTACTGTACTCTTTATAGGCCTGAGATACTTTATCTTTTACAGGAAGAACCCGGTTCTTTCCATACGCATCCAGAATTGCAAGCTGCTTATCCTGATACAACAGAGACTGGTGTTCATGCTGTCCATGAATATCTAACAGACAAGCTGCCGCAGCTTTCATCTGACCGACTGTACTTGTCTCACCGTTAATTTTATTGATACTTCTTCCATCCATGATTTTTCTGGAAAGAAGTACCTGACCATCCTCCGGATAAATATCCAGCTCTTTTAATGCTTCTTTTGCTTTTTCATTCTCTATCTGAAAAAGCAGCTCCACTAACGCATAAGGTGCATTTTCTCTTATCATATTTTTAGAAGTCTTTGCCCCGAGGATCAGCTGCATTGATCCCAACAGAATCGATTTACCCGCTCCGGTCTCACCAGTCAGAATGTTTAATCCCGGTCCGAATTCAACTTCTATTTCTTCTATCAGTGCAAGATTCTTTACATGCAGATGAGCTAACATTTATAATTGCCTCCAAACTAGTCTCGTTGTTGTCATTGATTCAGCCTTACAAAGCTTCTTAATTTCTCTGCTGCTCCCAGTGCCATGTCTGCATTCTTTGCAGCGCACATAATGGTATCATCACCTGCAATACAACCCAATATTTCCGGCCATTTCAGGGCATCCAGTGCTGCTGCCACGCCCATTGCCATTCCGGAAACGGTCTTTATCACAATGATATTTTGTCCCACATCAATAGAAAGCAGGGTATCTTCCAGTACTCTTGTATATTTTGCTCCAAGACTGCCTGATTCATTATTAATGATCGCATAGCGGGATTTTCCGTCTTTTCCTGCTACTTTTGTCAGTTTAAGGGCACGGATATCTCTGGAAACAGTCGCCTGTGTTACCTTAAATCCTGCCTCATTAAGTCTGGATGCCAGTTCCTCCTGTGTATCAATATCATACTGATGAATCAGTTCAATAATTTTCTCATGTCTTGCAACCTTCACGTTATTTCCTCCTGCTAATCAGCTGTCTCTCATCTTCCGGCGCAGCACTTCCACGAAGCTTAAATGATTCAGCTTCAGAATCTTTGTCTTTACATCCGCCTGACGAATCTGTATGCAATCACCGGTAACCATGGGAATAAATGTATCTCCGTCAAAAGATGCGATTCCCTTTTCGCAGTCACAGTGTCTTCCTTTTCCTATCTCCACAGTGATCACATCCTGTGCAGGAAAAATAATGCTTCTCATATTCAGCGTATGAGGTGCTATCGGAGTCATAATTGTCATCGCCGCATTCGGTGATACGATAGGGCCGCCTGCTGACAGACTATATCCCGTAGATCCGGTCGGCGTGGAAATAATGATTCCATCTGCATTATAGGAATTAAGATATACATCATTTACGTAATTCTTAAAACGCACCACGCGAAGATGTCCGTCTCTGCCGATCACAATATCATTCAGGGCAATGTCATCCCCGATGAGTTCTTTTCCCCTGTATACTCTTCCTTCCAGCATCATTCGTTCTTCCACTTCATAATCATCTGCCATCAGCTGATCAAGTGAACTGTATAAAGATGTCTGATCTACCTCTGCAAGAAATCCGAGATGTCCCAGATTGATACCAAGAAGCGGAATCTCTTTGTGCACCACATCTCTGGCCGCCTGAAGAAGTGTACCGTCTCCACCCAGAACGATGATACACTGTGTATCATCCGGAATCTTTGACGGATCTGTATAATGATAAGCCCCTTCATGCTTTCTTTCGGCCTGCTGTACTTCACAGCTTCTGCCATGTGCCTTCAGATATTCTGTAATTTTTCCTGTGATCGCAAGATTTGAATCTTTGTCACTGTTTGTAATGATATAAAACCTGTCCATAGTTTCTTCCTGATCCAGTCTTATTTATCTAATGCTCCATGTGCCTGGGCAACCACGTCCTCCACAGATACTTCCAGACTGTCTGTAACCTCCGTTCCTTCCGGATGCTTCTTAAGATGAAGAAGATATTCGATATTCCCCTCCGGTCCTTTGATCGGCGAAAAAGAAAGATGACATGGTTCCATGAAAATACTCATGGCATAATCGCGCACTTTCTCAATAACCTCCTGATGAACAGCAGGATCTCTTACCACACCTTTCTTACCGACTTTCTCTCTTCCGGCTTCAAACTGTGGTTTAATCAGGCATACAATCTCGCCCTCATCTGTAAGAAGATTTCTTACAGGAAGCAGAACTTTTGTAAGAGAGATAAAGGAAACATCAATAGATGAAAAATCTGCCGGTCCCTCTAAATCTTCCGACACTACGTAACGGATATTCGTTTTCTCCATACAGACTACTCTCGGATCATTACGCAGTTTCCAGTCAAGCTGTCCATATCCGACATCGATCGAATATACTTTTACAGCGCCATTCTGAAGCATACAGTCCGTAAATCCACCGGTAGAAGCACCGACATCCATACAGACTTTGCCGTCTAATGTCACATCAAAATTCTTCATCGCTTTCTCAAGCTTCAGTCCACCGCGGCTTACATACGGAAGAGTATTTCCTCTAACTTCAATCTTTACTGTCTCCGGAAACATTGTCCCTGCCTTATCCTCTTTCTGACCATCTACATATACATCTCCTGCCATGATGTATGCCTTTGCTTTCTCACGTGACGGCGCAAGGGCACGTTCCATCATAAGCATATCTAAACGTTTCTTCATTGTCTTTTTAATTCCTCACTATCCTCTATTGCCTGTCTGATATCAGCTACACCAAGACCAATTCTTGCACGCAGGCTGTCTACATTTCCCTGTGGCACAAAACGATCCCACACAGATGCAGATAATACTCTCACCTCAGGATGACAGGCTTCCATATAAGCAGATACATGCTCTCCGTATCCGCCACTTTTTACGTTTTCTTCTACGGTTGCAAACAGGCTGTGATCTTTTGCAAGCTCATCAAGCAGCTTCACATCTAACGGTTTGACAAACCTGACATTTACAAAAGTAGGATCAAAACCGTCTTCTTTCAGTCCCTTACAGACTTCCAGGCAGGATGGAATCATGCTTCCTACTCCCAGTACTGCGATTTTCTTTCCTCTGTGAATAACTTCGCTCTTACCATGTTCCACAGGTGCCTGATGTTCCTGCAGACCCTGATATGCACTTCCACGTGGATATCGAATGGCAACCGGTCCGTCACAATCCACTGCAAATGCAAGCATTTCTTCCAGCTCTTTGTCATTCTTCGGTGCAAGAACTGTCATATTCGGCATCATAGACAGATAAGACAGATCAAAGCACCCCTGATGTGTCTCTCCATCTGCTCCTACCAGTCCTGCTCTGTCAATAGCAAAAATCACATGAAGATTCTGCATACATACGTCATGCAATATCTGATCTACCGCCCGCTGGAGAAAAGATGAATAAATCGCGACTACAGGAACCAGTCCGCCAAGAGCCAGTCCTGCTGCAAAACTCACTGCATGTTCTTCTGCAATTCCCACATCAAAAAAACGATCCGGAAAACGTCTGGAAAACTCTATAAGTCCGGTTCCGTCTGGCATCGCAGCTGTAATAGCTGTCAGTTTCTTATTCTTCTCTCCCAAAGAAACCAGTGCTTTAGAAAAAACATCTGTATAACCCGGTACAGATTTCTTCTGAAGCGGATGGCCTGTATGAATATCAAATGGTCCGGTTCCATGAAATCTGTCCGGATGAGCGCTTGCAGGACCATATCCTTTTCCTTTCTTTGTAAGAACATGGACAACAACAGGTCCTTCCACTCGTTTCGCCTCATTAAACAGCTTCATCATCTGACGCATATTATGACCGTCAACCGGTCCAAGATATGTCAGTCCCATATTCTCGAACAGCATTCCCGGAATAAAAAGCTGTTTGATGCTGCTTTTGGTCTTTCGCATGGTATCTACCAGTGCGGTGCCGACTTTCGGAACTTTCTTCAACGTCTTTGTCACTCCCATCTTCATCCCTGTGTAAGCTTCCGCAGTCCTCAGGGCACTCAGATAAGTAGACATTCCTCCCACATTTCTGGAAATCGACATATTGTTATCATTAATGATAATGATAAAATTCGTCTTTAATTCCGCCGCGTTATTTAATGCTTCATACGCCATTCCTCCGGTAAGGGCACCATCTCCGATCACAGAAACCACATGATGTTTCTGACCCAGAATATCTCTGGCCCGCACATATCCAAGACCTGCTGAAATCGAATTGGAACTGTGGCCTGCATCATATGCGTCGCAGTCACTCTCACTTCTCTTCGGAAATCCACTTAAGCCACCCTCCTGACGGAGATTCTTAAATTCATCTTTTCTTCCGGTAAGAATCTTGTGCGTATATGCCTGATGTCCTACATCCCAGATCAGTTTATCTTCCGGAAAATCCAATACATTGTGAAGAGCCAGCGTCAGTTCCACCACTCCCAGGTTAGAAGCAAGATGTCCCCCTGTCCGGCTTACAGACTGGATTAAAAAGTCTCTGATTTCCTCTGCCAGAGGCTCAAAATCGGCCAACGGTATTTTATGGATATCATTGGGTTTCTTGATTTTTTCCAGAATCATTTGTATCCTTCCTTTATTTTCTGCGGTTTATCAATTTTTCAATTAACAAATACAGAAATTCATTATTTTTATTCAGGCTTTTCAGCAGTTTTATTGCTTTTTCTGAAAGCAGTTCTACCTGTCTGGAAGCCTCTTCTATCCCAAAAAGTGTCACATAAGTAACTTTATTATTCTTCTCATCACTGTGCACAGGTTTTCCAAGTTCTTCATCTGTGCTGGTCACATCCAGAATGTCATCCTGAATCTGGAAAGCAAGACCGATATTTCCGGCAGCCTCTTCTACCACAGCTACCTGCTGCTCATCTGCCCCTGCAAGAATCGCTCCTGTCATCATAGATGCTTCGATCAGCGCAGAGGTCTTATTTCTGTAGATGTAATCCAGCATCTCTTTTTCAAGAGGTTTTCCGTCGTTCTCTACATCCACGCTCTGGCCGCCGAGCATTCCATGAATACCGGTTTTCTCTGCCATCACTTTCAATGCACAGATTACTCTGTCCTGGTCTTCTGTAAATGAAAATGCCTGTAACATCGTTTCATATGCATAATTAAGCAAAGCAACACCGCTTAAGACTCCCATAGCTTCTCCATAAACCTTATGCGTTGTCAGCCTGCCTCGCCTGTAATCATCATTATCCAGCGCAGGAAGGTCATCATGGATCAGCGAATGGGTATGGATCATCTCCATTCCCGCCATAAATGGCTCTGCAACTTTCTCTGTGCCGCCAAATAAACGATATGTCTCCTGTATCAGCATCGGACGCAGGCGCTTTCCTCCGGCCAGCATGCTGTAATTCATCGCCTGTGCCATTGTTCTGGCAAATCCCTCTTCCGCTGGCAGAAAGCTACGGAACATTTCTTCTATTTCATCCGTTCTTCTCTTTAATTCATCTTGAAAATTCACTAAACGTACCATCCTCATTGAGCTGCAGCATCTTCTTCTCCACTGTATCCAGCTTCTCACTGCATAGTTTCAAAAGTTCCATACCCTGTCTGTACAGTCTGAAAGAATCCTCCAGTGATGTCTCGCGATCCTCCAGTTTCCCAGCCAGCAGATCAAGCTCTGTAAACATCTCCTCCAGAGGCTTCTCCTCCTGTAACTGTTCACTGTTCTCATTCTTCGCCATGGATCCTCTCCTCCTTTACTGTACTCTCAACCTGTGCTTCTATTGTACCATCTGTCACAGATATATAAATGGTATCCCCATTTTGTACCTGTTCTACACTTGTCAGTGTTTTTTTCGTCTTATCTGTTACATAAGAATATCCCTGATTCAGTTTCTTTAATGGAGAAAACCCTGTAAAACGTTCCAGATAAATAGACAGTCTGTGCCTGTCCTCCTGAAGTTTCCTCTCCATTGTATTCTGAATCGCATTCTCCAGATCAGCCAGGCGCTGTCTCTGCTCACGCAGTCGATTCTCAGGGCTCAGATAACCGAATTTCGTCTGAAAATGTTCAACTTTGCTTCTATACAGATCTACCCTGTTGCTCATTGCACGGTAAATCCGCTGTCTGTAAAGGCTCACCGCCTCAACAACACTCCTGTAATCATCCACTGCAAGTTCTGCTGCAGCAGACGGTGTCGGCGCACGCAGGTCCGCAACAAAATCAGCGATCGTAAAATCAGTCTCATGACCTACTGCAGATATGATCGGAGTACGGCATTCAAAAATTGCCCGGGCTACAATTTCTTCGTTAAAGGCCCACAGATCTTCGATAGAACCGCCGCCTCTTCCGATGATAATCACATCTACATCTGCCACATCAAGCATCTCAATTCCTCTGACAATACTCTCTGCTGCCCCTGCACCCTGCACAAGAGCCGGATACAAAATAATCTGGAGATAGGGATTTCTTCGATAGGAAATATTGCGGATATCCTGAACAGCCGCACCTGTCGGTGCAGTTACCACACCTAGACGTTTGATAAATCTGGGAATGGGCTGCTTATACTCCTGTGCAAACATCCCCATATCTTCGAGTTCCTGCTTCAACGCAAGATATCTCTCATATAAAGCTCCGGCACCTTCAAGGGTAATCTCTTTTGCATACATCTGATAGCGTCCGTCGCGTTCATATACGTCTACACTTCCGCCTACGATTACCTTGTCGCCATTTTTCATGGCAAATGCGAGTCCCCGTCTGTGTCCGGCAAACATTACACAGTTTAATGTGCCTGTCTCATCTTTCAGGGAAAAATAGATGTGTCCACTTGTATGGTATTTACAATTGGACACTTCTCCTTTTACATAAATCTTCTGCAGTAAATAATCCTGGGTAAACATATTCTTAATGTAACGGTTTACCTGTCCTACAGAATATGCATTTCTCATTCTGTTTTCTCTTCGCTTTCACTGTTGGCAATCTTGCCAAGGATACCATTTACAAAGGAACCTGATGTCTCACCACCGAAACGTTTGGCAAGTTCTACTGCCTCGTTAATGGCAACTCCTGTAGGTACATCCTTGTCATATTTCAGCTCATACACTGCCAGACGCAGAGCAGTAAGGTCAACACGACTCATTCGCTTAGTCTTCCATCCCCTGCTTGTCTCATTTAACAATACATCGATCTCATCTAATTTCTCAAGTACATGACGATATTTCTGGCTCATATACTCCTGATCTTTCCCCGAAAGTTCCTCCAGAGTATCAAAATAAAGTGAAAGCTGTTCACTCATCTCTTCCTCTGAATTAAATTCTGTCATGAACAGTAATTTAAAAATATGTTCTCTCTGCTCTCTTCTTCGCATAATTTTTGCTGTATAAACAGCTTTCCTTTCTAAATATCTCTTAAGTACACAAAAAAGGAAAGGGTTACTTTCCTTTTTCGTTCTCCATATCTACACTGGCAATATGAATGTTGACATCTGCAACCTCAAGGCCTGTCATATTCTCTATGGATGATTTTACTTTCTCCTGGACTTTCTTACTTGTCTCAAGAATATTTCTGCCATATTCGATATTCAGGTTCAGGTCTACTGTTACTACTCCTTCAAGTACAGTAACCTTAACACCCTTGGAAAGATTCTTCATTCCAAGCTTGCTTACCAGTTCATTTGTAATATTGCCTGCCATGGAAGCAACTCCATCCACTTCTGTAGCAGCAAGTCCGGCAATGATAGCAACCACTTCGTCTGCGATCTGAACTTCACCAATGCCGCCTAAATCCTGTATTTTATATGTTGTTCTCTTCTCTGCCATTGAAAAACCTCCTAAGGAATCTCTTAATCTTTGTCCATTATACCAAATCGGCAGATAAATGAAAAGGGTTATTTGCTGAATTCCGTTAATATTAAGCCCGGATTTCTGTCTTCTGTCATACCCACGCTCCAGGAATTTACGAAAAGAAGCAGAGGATTTCCCTTAAGATCGGTAACTTTCTTCATATCAGAAGTTCCAACGATCTTGTCCACTTTTACCTCTTCTTTATTTGCGATCCAGCGGATATGTTCATATGGAAGTGTCTCCAGACGGATATCTACATTATATTCATTTTCCAGACGATATTTCAGAACATCAAACTGCAGGACACCTACAACGCCTACGATAATCTCTTCCATACCTGTATTAAACTCCTGGAAAATCTGTATTGCACCTTCCTGTGCAATCTGATTGATTCCCTTTACAAACTGCTTTCTCTTCATGGTGTCGATCTGACGAACTCTTGCAAAATGTTCCGGTGCGAATGTCGGGATTCCCTCAAACGCAAATTTCTTACCCGGTGCACAGATCGTATCACCGATAGAAAAGATGCCCGGATCGAATACACCGATAATATCTCCCGCATATGCCTCATCTACTACATGACGTGACTCAGCCATCATCTGCTGCGGCTGAAGCAGACGCATTTTTTTGTCCCCCTGTACATGATATACTTCCTGGGAAGCATCAAATTTACCGGAACAGATTCTCATAAATGCGATTCTGTCTCTGTGCGCCTTGTTCATATTGGCCTGAATCTTAAATACAAATGCTGAGAAATTATCATCCATAGGATCAATCTCTCCGGCATCAGACATTCTCGGAAGCGGTGAAGTAGTCATGTTGAGAAAATGCTCCAGGAACGTTTCCACACCAAAGTTTGTCAAAGCAGAACCAAAGAATACAGGAGTTAATTTCCCCTTGCTTACCAGCTCCTGGTCAAAATCTGCGCTTGCTCCGTCCAGAAGCTCAATTTCATCCAGAAGCTGTGCTTTCTGTTCCGGATCCATAATCTCATCTGCATGACTGTCATTTAACGGAATTTCTTCAATGACACCCTCTTTCGTTCCCTTCTGTGTATCAGAAAAAGTAAGAATTTTTTCGGTGTTACGGTCATAGACACCGCGGAATTTCTTACCGGAACCGATTGGCCAGTTGATCGGGCATGTTGCGATTCCAAGCTCTTTCTCAATTTCGTCCAGAAGATCAAATGTGTCGTTTGCATCACGGTCCATTTTATTAATGAATGTAAAAATCGGGATATGGCGCATAACACAGACTTTGAATAATTTTCTTGTCTGCGCCTCGACACCTTTAGAACCATCAATTACCATGACAGCAGAGTCTGCCGCCATCAGTGTACGATAAGTATCCTCTGAGAAGTCCTGATGTCCCGGTGTATCAAGAATATTGATACAATATCCGTCATAATGAAACTGCAGAACAGAAGAGGTAACGGAAATACCTCTCTCTTTCTCGATTTCCATCCAGTCTGATACTGCATGGCGGGCAGTTGCCTTACCTTTGACACTACCGGCAAGGTTGATAGCTCCGCCATACAGCAGGAATTTCTCAGTCAGTGTTGTCTTACCTGCATCCGGGTGGGAAATAATGGCAAATGTTCTTCTTTTTTCTATTTCGTTCGTATACTTAGACACGTTTAGCCTCCTGTGCGCTTTTTTAAATTAATTATTATCTGCAACTGTCCAGCATCCAGCCAAACAGTATCTGTTACGTTTCCTATTTTTTTACAGCATTCCTATTCTAGTATATGCACCGCTTTTCTGTCAAGATATATGTCTGTTGATTTTCAGGATATTTCTGTCGGGCGTTACTGTTCACTCCGTTCTCAGTAACACGCTTCGCGATGCACAGAATTTATGCTATTCGCATAAATTCGCGCGGTATGTCTCGGGATTTTGGCATTTTCATGCCAAAACACCTCGCGGGATAGTGACGTGTGAACAGTAACTGTCGGGCTGTCAATCATAAATGTCAGTCGTGTCAATCGTTGCATCTTCATATGGCTGTGCGGATGTCTCACTGTCCTCATAGGAAGTATCATCTGATGATCCGTCTGATGTGTCTGAACTTTCACCAACATCTGCCGCTGTGTCTACGCTGTCCTCTGCAACATCTTCTCCTTCTTTCAGCGGAGTGATCACAATATTCTCTGCGGCAATTCCTGTCTTTCTTTTTACGATATCTTCGATCTGTGCCCTCTGGGCATCAGAAAGTTCCGCATCCGGAACTACTATATCTGCAGTTTCTCCGGTAAGATTTACCACGACATCCTTAAATCCTTTCGCTTCCAGCAAAAGTTCTGCCGCCGCTTCTTTCTCCGAAAGGTCTGTCATAGAAACCATGGTATGTATTGCTTCCTGCTTCTCTTCATCATCAATCCCCTCATTATTGATAATGTCCTGGAGGTCAGCTTTATTCTGAGACCGAACCTGTTCTCTGCTGATTTTTGCCTGTGCGGCAAATCCGGTAGAACCTGTAAGCACCGCCTCTCCCGGCGTATCTGTTTCCTGGCTGTTTGTGAGGCTGTCATCTGTAAGACTTGCACTTTTATCCGACTGATTTTCATCCAAAAGGGCTGTCTCATCTGTGAGATCATATCCCGCATCTTCAAGGATACTGCTGCTGTCCGTACTTGCTTCCTTATCCTTAAATCCGAGATCTACATCTGCAAAGTTCAGATATCCTGCTACTGCAATGAGAATTGCCAGTGATGTAATGATGACCTGATTTTTTTTGATGACTTTTTTCACATTTCTCTCCTCATTTCATTTTCATTATTCTAATTGTATTTAATTAGGGCATTAAATTAGAACT
>ENA-OWPB01001456-OWPB01001456.1-human-gut-metagenome-genome-assembly--contig:-NODE-1456-length-21159-cov-6.605430_pt1 | contig 21159 bp, 16 predicted proteins | sample MGYA00248260_ERZ651838 | MGnify/ENA primary metagenome ERZ651838 (study PRJEB26924, sample SAMEA4378304) | human gut metagenome | biome: human gut; feature: human-associated habitat; material: faeces...
GACCCCTCCGCTACCTGCCGTTAAACTGCCGTCAACGGTTCATCCGTAGGGGAGGGATTCATCCCTCCCGGGTACTTTCCCGCCGCCGCTAACGGCCACGGCGGCCAGAGGGCTGGCCGCCCTACAGCCCCACTTGAAAACCCATGCGTAGGGCGGGGTGCCCTCACCCCGCCGAAGTTTACCGCCAAATCCCTTTCACGGTCAATCCGTAGGGGAGGGATTCATCCCTCCCGGGCACCTTCCGCTGCCGCAAACGGCCACGGCGGCCAGAGGACTGGCCGCCCTACAACCCTGCTTAAAAACCGTGCGTAGGGCGGGGTGCCCTCACCCCGCCGAAAAACCTGCCGCCAAATCCCTTTCCTCTATATACACCATCCGTACATTTCCCCAAATTTATTCATTTTTTTGTAAAAAAATCTACCAAAAAAAATCACTTTGTGCTATAATATCATCAAATAGCCTTTTTCCGGCCGTTTACCAATTAAAGGAGGATCATCCATGCCCAACCTAGCTCTGCTTGCCCTTGAAGCCAGCGACGGCACCGTTGTTCTGACCAGCATTACACTGGTTTTTGCGATGCTGGTGGCCCTGTGCCTTATCATCACGCTGGAAGGCAAGATCTTCGACAACATCAACAATAAGAAGAACGGCAAGCCTGCCGCGCCGAAGGCCCCTGCGGCCCCCGCTGCCAAGGCTGCCCCTGCCGCTAAGCCCGCTGCCCCTGCAGCCAAGGCTGACAACGGCTCCATCCCCGGCGAGATCATCGCCGCCATCTCCGCTGCCGTGGCCTCTGTGTGCGGCGGCAATGCCGTGATCCGCGGCATCAAGCGCGTTTCCAAGCCCGCTGCCGGCTCCCGCCGCGGCGCATGGGGTGACGCAGGCGTGCGCGAGCATACCACGCCCTTTATGTAAGGAGGTACGGAAATGGGTGCAATTTTTACCAATATTGCGGAGATCTTCGCAAAGTCCGGCTGGGCACAGATCCTCTTCACCGAGGGCGGCTGGAAGTACGCCGTCATGCTGGCGGTGGCCTGCGTGCTGCTGTATCTGGCCATCGTCAAGCAGTTTGAGCCGCTGCTGCTGCTGCCTATCGGCTTCGGTATGCTGATGACCAACCTGCCCCTCGACGGCATCTTCCACATGGACATCTTCATCAACGAGACGAACCACATCGACTGGGCGCTGCTCGGCTCCTCCGGCGGTATGGTCGACTACATCTATCTGGGCGTCAAGCTCGGCATCTATCCGCCGCTGATCTTCCTCGGCATCGGTACGATGACCGACTTCGAGCCGCTGATCGCCCGCCCGTCCAGCCTGCTGCTGGGCGCTGCCGCACAGCTGGGTATCTTCTTCACCTTTGTCGGCGCTAAGATTCTGGGCTTCACCAATCAGGAGGCCGGCGCTATCGGCATCATCGGCGGCGCGGACGGCCCCACCGCCATCTATGTCACCACCAAGCTGGCCCCGCATCTGCTCGGCTCCATCGCGGTCGCTGCGTACTGCTACATGGCGCTGGTGCCGGTTATCCAGCCGCCCATCATGAAGGCGCTGACCACTGAAAAAGAGCGTCAGATCGTCATGACGGCACCTCGCCGCGTTTCCAAGACCGAGAAGATCCTCTTCCCCATCATTGTCACCATCATCGTTGCCCTGACCCTGCCTGACGCCGCCATTCTGGTCGGCTGCCTGATGATGGGCAACCTGATGAAGGAGTCCGGCGTTGTCGAGCGTATCACCAAGACCGCCGGCAACGAGCTGATGAACATCATCACGATCTTCCTCGGCTTCTCGGTCGGCTGCACCACCAACGCCGCCACCTTCCTGAACATCCAGACCGTTGAGATCATCGTTCTGGGCATCGTGGCCTTCGGTGTCGGCACCGCCGGCGGTGTCATCCTCGGCAAGGTCATGTGCGCGGTCACCCACGGCAAGATCAACCCGCTCATCGGCTCTGCCGGTGTTTCCGCCGTTCCCATGGCCGCCCGTGTTTCCCAGAAGGTCGGTCAGGAGTACAACCCCCGCAACTACCTGCTCATGCACGCCATGGGCCCCAATGTTGCCGGTGTTATCGGCTCCGCCGTTGCCGCTGGTATCCTGATCAACATGTTCGGCTGATACTGACATAAAAAGTAAGCACCCGCATGGTTCGCGCCATGCGGGTGCTTTTTTCTATTTGGCTTCCCCCCCGGGGCTGCGCCCGCAGGCGGCTGATGAGGGCAAAGTTCACCACGGCATCCCGTCAACGAGGTGTCACCGTGAACCTGTAAAAGCCCCTCAGGCCTCGCAGGCTCGGCCAGCTCCCCACTTCGTGAGGAGCCTTTCTCGCGGGCTTCGCCCGCGCAACATGCCGCCCCTTACAGGGGAGGTGGCCGAGCGTCAGCGATGGCCGGAGGGGCTTTTGCCGCGTTTACTTCACCTCAAACCTCTCTCCGTCGATCTCGACATATGCAATGGCGGCGGGGTCAATCAGGTCATAGGTGTCCACGCGCAGGGTCATAAGACCAGCGGAATTGTCAATGCGGCCGTAGTCCCCTGCATAGAAGCTGCCATCCCAGCCGTAGGTCATCTCGGAGCCGTCCGCCCGCAGCAGCTTGACGCGGGACTGCACATCATACCGCGAGCTTTCCCCCGCAGGGCTGCCGTGGCTCTTGCCGATGACGCTGACCGATAGCGGCTCAATGCGTATCTCGTCAATGTCAAAGCTGCTGTCGGGGTAGGCTGCGGCTTCCTCGTCCGTCAGGTCAGAGTGGAACCATGGCCCGCCCTTCAGCGTGATGGTCTTTTGGATGGGCAGCGTCAATGCGGCAGGGGCATCGGGCAGAGAAATTTTAACACTTGCATGGGCGCTGTAATCGCTCAGACTGCAGATATACAAGGTGCGCTGGGTGAGCTTGGTGTTGGCAAGCGGAATATCCACAAAGCAGGAAAGCGTATCCGTTTCGCTGGCCTTGTTGCGCTCCGCCCATGAACCGACGGCGTAGCCGTAGCATGGGCCGACGTTTGCATTGTACACACTGAACAGGGAATTCGGCGGGTCGCTGTCCTTCGGAGCTTCAATCTGAAAGACCGAGGTATCCCACACAAGATCGTTCGGCTCCATCCCCTGTGCATGATCCACATCATACAGCACCCGCAGCGTATCCTGCCCCCGCAGCAGTGCTTTGACGCTGACGGTATGGCCGTTGATCTCGGCGGTCAGCGGCTCGTCCAGCACCGCGCCGTACTTCTGCACCAGTGCGCTTGTCTCGTTGGCAGCGGCCATCGGGTGAAAAAGCCCCAGCACCACCGCGCCCGCGGCCACTAAGCAGAGCGCTGCCGCCGCAGCTGCCAGCCGCCAGCCGCGCAAAGCATGCAGCCTTGGGCGGCGCGCCAGCACTTTTTGGCGCAGTGCTGCGGTTTCCTCCGCCGTCAGGGCGTTGGCCAGCGGCGGGTGGTCATTCATCCAGCGTTCCAGTTCGGTCATAGGTCAGTCCTCCTTCAATAGCTTTTGCAGCGCCAGCCGTGCGCGGTGCAGCCGGGTGCGCACCGTGGCGGCGGGCATGGCAAACCGTGCGCCCAGCTGGGCCGCTGTCTCGCCGTATAAGTACCGCCGCAGAAACAGCTCGCCGTCCGGCGGCGGCAGCGCCATGATCTGCGCCATCAGCTCGCGGCTTTCGAGATGGCTTTCCAGCGCCACAGCCAGCTCGGCGTCATCGCGGTCGTCCAGTGGCAGCGTCTCGCCCCGGCGCAGCAGGGCGCGGTAGCGGTCAATGGCGCACTGCCGCGCCGTCAAAATGACCAGCCGCCGCCGATGCGCCTCGTCCGCAGGCAGCCGCGCGCCGCGCCACAGCTTGTAAAATGTGTCGGCCTCGGCCTCCTCGGCGTCCTGCGGGCGACCCGGCAAAATGGCCCGGCAGACGGCCCGCACCGCGCCGCCGTAGTCCCGCAGCAGTGTGTCCAGCTCATGCTCCGTCATCGGCATCGACTCCTTTCATAAAGAGTATACGACAAAAATGGGCGGGGTGTTTCAGGAAAATGCAAAAAGGCCCCCTTGTCAAAGGGGGCTGTCCGCGGAGCGGACTGGGGGATTCCTGCAGCCTTGCGGGAGCACATACGCATCAGCAAGGCCGCTGGAATCCCTCCGGCCTTGCTGACGCTCGGCCACCTCCCTTTGACAAGGGAGGCTTTACCTCCTCCCCGATCTGTGCTATAATACGCTTAATAATGGGGTACTGTTGGAAAGAGGTGAGCCGATGCTGAAGGTAACGCTTTTGGGTACGGGCGGCACGCAGCCGCTGCCCGACCGCGCGCTGGCTGCCGCCGCCGTGACGGTGGCCGGGCGCAGCGTTCTGCTTGACTGCGGCGAGGGCACGCAGGTCGGGCTGCGGCGGTACGGCGTCAGCGCGTACCGGCTTTCGGCCGTGCTGCTGACCCACTACCACGGGGACCACATTCTGGGTCTGCCCGGGCTTTTGCAGACGCTGGGCAGTCTGAACCGCACCGAGCCGCTGACCGTCTACGGCCCTGCAGGGCTGGATGCAGTCGCGCGGCCCATCATGGCGCTGGCAGGCGCGCAGCCCTATCCCGTCCTCTGGCGGGAGGCAAACGCGCCGTTTGCCGTAGATGCGCTGAAAATCACGCCGTTCCCGCTGGCCCACCGCGTGCCCTGCTGCGGCTACGCGCTTGCGCTGCCCCGCGCAGGCCGGTTTGACCCCGCGCGGGCGCGGGCAGCGGGCATCCCGGTGGAGCATTGGAAAACGCTGCAGAGGGGTGCGGCGGCAGGAGGCTTTACGCCGGAGCAGGTGCTTGGCCCGCCGCGCCGGGGCCTCAAGGTCGTCTATGCGACCGACACCCGCCCCTGCGCCGCGCTGGAAGCCGCCGCCCGGGGCGCCGACCTGCTCTGCATGGATGCGACCTACGCCGATGACGCCGACCTGCCCAAGGCCCGGCTCTACGGCCACGCGACCTGCCGCGAGGCGGGCAAGCTGGCCGCCGCCGCAGCGGTGCGCCGCCTCTGGCTGACCCACTACAGCGCCGCCGTGACCGACACCGCCCCCGGGCTGGCTGCGGCCCGCACGGCTTACCCTTTAGCGCTGGCCGGGTATGACGGCATGGCGCAGGAACTGGAATTTGACAAAGAATGACGAACAAACGCAAAAATATTATCTTTGTTGCGGCGGTTCTGGCCGTGGCGGCGGTGCTTTGGCTGGTATGCCGCACCGGCGGCAGCGGGCATACGGCGGTGCTGCGCTACGGCACCCCGCAGACGGAGCAGCGCATCGACCTGCGCAGGGACGCCGACTATGACATCGACACCGGCCGGTACACGGTCCACCTGCATGTGGAAAACGGCGGCATCGCCTTTGTGGACAGCCCCTGCCCCGACCACCTCTGCGAGGGGTTCGGCGTGCTGAAAAACGAGGGCGACTGGGCCGCCTGTATGCCGGCGAAGGCAAGCGTTACCATTGAATAAATGTAGGGGCGGATTCCATATCCGCCCGCGGCACCTGCCGTAAGCTGCACGGGCGCATATAGAATGCGCCCCTACGGCGGCATATGTTTAACAAAAGGAGTTACTATGAACCCGACATTCAAGCAAGTTACCAAGACCCGCTATGTGCAGCTGGTTTCGGAGCTGGCACAGGAAATTTTTGTGCAGCACTACACCAAGCTGACGCCCAAGGTCGCCGCCGCGCTGGCCGATAAGTACCAGAGCGACATCCTGACCGATGACGAGATCCACAGCGGCGTTATCAACTATTTCCTCGTCTATCTCGGCACCGAGGCAGTGGGTTATTTTGCACTCGACCTCGGCCCGGCGGGCGCCATGTGCCTGAGCCGCCTGTTTTTGAAGGAGAAGGCCCGCGGCAAGGGCATCGGCCGCAGCGTTGTGGCCTACGCCCAGAAGCTGGCCGAGGGGGATGGCCGCAGCCGCCTTTACCTGAAGGTGTGGGCGCGCGACCTCAAGGCCGAGGGCTTTGTCAAAAAATGCCGCTTCCGCAAGGCCGAGACCGCCCCGATGGAGGTCCTGCCCGGCGTGACGCTGGATATTACCACATGGGAGAAGCTGTGGCGGTAAATACGATGCAGGGCGGCTTCTGTTCACCATCGGCTTTGTAGGGAGGGGTCTTGACCCCTCCGCGTCCGCGGGAAGCTGTCACCGTAGGTGACTGATGAGGGCCAACCTTGCGTGGCAGACCGTTTCCGCGCAACCGCAACCATACAATCTGGAGATACACTATGAAACTTCTGCACCTAGCGGACCTGCACCTTGGCAAACGGGTCAACGGGTTTGATATGCTGGAGGATCAGCGCTTTATTCTGGAGCAGCTCCTGACCCTCTGCGATAAGCACGGCGTCGAGGCCGTGGTGCTGGCGGGCGACATCTACGACACCCCCGTCCCCCCAGCTGCGGCCTGCACGCTGCTCGACTGGTTTTTGACACAGCTTTCGCTGCGGCATGTACCGGTGCTGGCCGTGTCCGGCAACCACGACAGCGCCGAGCGCCTTGATTTCGCCAGCGGCCTGCTGGCAGAGCAGGGCATTTACATCGCCGGGCGGTTCCACGGCATGCCCAAGCAGGTCGTGCTGCATGACCGCTACGGCCCCCTTGAATTTACCCTGCTGCCCTTTGTGCGGGCGGCCACCGTGCGCCACTATCTGCCCGAGGCCGAGATCTCCGACTATGACTCCGCCGTGGGCGCGGCGCTCGCCGTCTGTGAGCCTGCCGCCCCCCGCCGCGTGCTGGTGGCTCACCAGATGGTGGTCTCCGGCGTATGCCCGCCCCAGCTTGCCGGCAGCGAGACGGCCCCCCTGACGGTCGGCACGGTGGATTCCATTGATGCAGCGCGGTTTGCGGGCTTCTGCTATGCGGCGCTCGGGCATATCCACCGCGCGCAGCGGGTCGGCATTGACGCCGTGCGGTACGCCGGCTCGCCGCTGTGCTACCATCTGGACGAGTGCGGTATGCAGAAATCCGCCACCCTTGTGCGGATCGGCAAGCGCGGTGTCGAAAAGATCGAGCAGCTGCCGCTGACGCCCCGCCGCGCCATGCGCCACCTGACCGGCCCGCTGGCCAAGCTGGTCGCGCACCCCACCGACACCGAGGATTATATCTGGGCGACCCTGACCGACCCGACCCCGTTGCCCGATGCGATGGCCCAGCTGCGCGCGGCCTACCCCAACGCCATGCGGCTCGATTACCAGCCCAAGGGCACGGCGGCGCTGCCGGCCGATATGACCCAGGCCGTCAGGGGCAAGCCCTTTGCGGAGCTGTTTCAGGACTTTTTCACCAAGATGAACGGCCGTGCCCTGACGACCGAGGAAGTGCTGGCCGTGAAAAAACTGCGCGAGGAGGCGTCAAAAAGCGAATGAAACCCCGGAAGTTGATCTTGAACGCCTTCGGCCCTTACGCCGGCCGCACAGAGCTGGATTTTGCGGCGTTCGGCGGCAACGGCCTGTTTTTGATCGGCGGCGATACCGGCGCGGGCAAGACCGCCCTGTTTGACGCCATCACCTTTGCGCTCTACGGCGAGACCTCGGGCGAAAATCGAAAAACAACGATGCTGCGCAGCGATTTTGCCGCGCCGGAGGCCGAGACCTCGGTGGAGCTGACCTTTACCCACCGGGGCCGCAGCTACACGGTGCGCCGCTGGCCCGACCAGCAGCGCGCGGCCAAGCGGGGCAGCGGCATGGTCAAGGTGCCCGCCAAGGCCGAGCTTATCCGCGAGCCGGACGAGCCGGTCAGCGGTGCCTCCGCCGTGACGGACGCCGTTGTCAAGCTGCTGGGCATTGACGCCAAGCAGTTTGCGCAGGTGTCGATGCTGGCGCAGAACGATTTCACCCGGCTGCTGAACGCCCCCTCCGCCGAGCGGGCCGCCATCCTGCGCCGCGTTTTTGACACGGCTGACCACCAGCGCCTTGGGCAGGCCGCCGTGGACTACGCCCGCCGCGCCGAGGAGGAGTGCAAGCGGCTTGACGATGTACTTTTGATGCATGTAGGTGCCCTGCTGGGGGAGGGCGCCGATGAGCAGACCGCCGCCGAGCTAACCGAAATGCAGGCCGACCGCGACCCCTTTGCCGCAGGCGCTGCCGCCGAACTGGGCAAGCTGCTGCTTGAGGCCGATGAGGCGAACGAGAAGCGCCAGACCGCTGTCATGAAGGAGCTGGACGAGAAGATCGCCCGCGGTGACGCCGGCCTTAAAATTGCCGAGGAGCGCGCCGCCCGCCGCCGCCAGCTGGCCGGCCTTATCGCCGAGGAGCAGCGCGCCGCCGATGTTGAGCACCAGACCGACATCATCATGGCCGACCTTGAGAAACGGACGGCGGGCCTCAAGGAGAGCATTGCCAAAAACGAAGCCGACCGCGCCGCGCTCAGCCAAGCCGAGGCCGACTTGCTGAAAACTGACCACCGAATTGAGCTGGCGGAGGGACTTTCGGCTGACTGCAAGCAGCTTTTGGGCCAGCTGCAGGACGCCGACCGGGCCGAGCAGGCCGCCGCCGCCCGCCAGAAGGAGTATGTGGCCGCGCAGGCCGCGCTGGACAAGGCCGAGGAGGAGTACAGCACGCTGCAGCGCCAGCTTAACGCAAACCGCGCCGGTCTGCTGGCCCGCGAGCTGGAAAAGGGCAAGCCCTGCCCGGTCTGCGGCTCGACCCGCCACCCCAAGATCGCGGCCCTGCCCAAGGACCACATCACCGAAAAGCAGCTGGAGGAGCGCGAGAAGGAGCTGACGGCCCAGCGCCGCACAACGGCCGCCGCCAGCCGCACCGCCGGTGATGCCGCTGCCCACGCGCATGAGCTGCGTGCGGCATTGCAGCGCAACGCAGATGGATTTTTCGCCCGCCGCGGGGACCGCTATACAGGCAAACCCGCCGCCGAGCTGACACCGGACGAGCTGAAAACCGCCCTGACCGCCCAGCAGGAGAGCCTGACCGAGGGGCTGCGCGGCCTGCAGGCCGACCACCTGAAGCTGAAGCAAAAGACCGACCGCGCCAAGAGCCTTGCCAAGCAGGCGGACATTCTGACCAGCCAGCTGGCCGAGCTGGACAAGCAGCAGTTTGCCGCCACCCGCCGCGCCGCCAACGCCAAGGCAGGCCACGCCGCCGCCACGGCCCGCGTGCAGCAGATGCAGGAGACAATGCCCAAGCGGGATAACCCCGATGCGCTGGAGCGCCTGCAGGAGGCGCTGGCCCGGCTGCGCAGCGACCGCGCCGCCGCTATGGACGCCCGCGATGCGGCGGTCCACCGCCTGCACACCAACCGCGCCGCCATCGACGCGCTGCAAAAGGCGATGAAGCAGAGCGCCGCCGCCCGGGAAAAGCGGGCCATGTGGGACAACCTCTCCAAAACGATCAACGGCAACCTGACCGGCAAGATCAAGCTGCCGTTTGAGCAGTATGTACAGGCGTTCTATTTTGACGGCGTGGTCGAGGCTGCCAACCTGCGCTTCACCCGCATGACGGACGGGCAGTACCGCCTGCTGCGCCGCCGGAGCGAGGCCGTCAGCGGCAAGACCGCGCTGGATCTCGATGTTTTTGACGCCTACACCGGCAAGACCCGCCCGGTGGGCAGTCTGTCGGGCGGCGAGAGCTTTATGGCCGCCCTGAGCCTTGCGCTGGGTATCAGCGATACGATCCAGCAGAACGCGGGCGGCGTGGTCATCGAAACGCTGTTTATTGACGAGGGCTTCGGCTCACTTGACGCCGACAGCCTTGAAAAGGCCGTTGATACGCTGGCCGGGCTGGCCGGGGGCGATAAGCTCATCGGCGTCATCTCCCATGTCGAGGCACTGCAGGACCGCCTGACAAGGCAGATCCGCGTCAGCAAGACACGGGCGGGCAGTAAGGCAGAAATTGAGATTTCGTAACCCCAAAGGCTTCTCCCCTTGGGGGAGAAGCTGCCGCCCGCAGGCGGCTGATGAGGGGAGAGCCTGCCGCAGCCAGCCGCAAAAGGGAGGGCACGGCAGACCCGTCCCTCATCCGCCCTCGGGCGGGGCCTCGGGCACCTTCCCCCACCAAGGGGGAAGGCTTTTCTGTTGGAAGGTAACCTATGACTGTAAAATCAACGCTGCAACAACAATTAGAAACCCTCTCCGCCGCCCGCTACCCGCTGCACATGCCCGGCCACAAGCGCCGCGCTTTGCCTGCACCGGGGCTTGGCTGCGCTGCGTGGGATATGACCGAAATTGACGGTGCGGACGACCTGCACGATGCGGACGGCATTTTGGCCGCTGCCATGCAGCGCACCGCCGCCCTGTACGGCAGCCGCCGCTGCTGGTATCTGGTGGGGGGCAGCACGGTCGGCCTGCTGGCGGGCATCCGCGCGCTGGCACCCTTCGGCAGTGAGGTCATCGTGGCGCGCAACTGCCACAAGGCCGTCTACCACGCCCTTGAGCTGGGGCAGCTGACCGCCCATTACCTGACGCCGCCGGTCGATGCGGCGTTTGGCATCTATGGCAGTGTGCAGCCCGCCGCGGTGGCTGCCGCGCTTGATGCGCACCCGCAGGCGCGCTGCGTCATCCTGACCAGCCCAACCTATGAGGGAATTTTGAACGATATAGCGTCCATTGCAAGACTCTGCCACGCGCGCGGCGTGCCGCTGCTTGTCGATGAAGCGCACGGTGCGCACTATCTGCCGTTTGCCGCGCAGTACGGCTGGCAGGGCGGCGCGGTCGCAGCGGGGGCCGACCTTGTTGTGCAAAGCGCCCACAAAACGCTGCCCAGCCTGACCCAGACCGCGTTTTTGCAGTTGAACGGCAGCCTTGCGGACCCCGCCGAGATCGAGCGCCAGCTTGATGTATTTGAGACAAGCTCACCCAGCTACCCGCTGCTCGTCAGTCTGGACGGCTGCACCGGCTGGCTGGCGCAGCAGGGGTGCGCGGCCTTTGCCGCATGGCGCACCCGGCTGGACCGCTTTGACGCTGCAGCGAAAAAGCTCCAGAACACGCGCATCCTGTGCTGCGGCGAGGACGCGCCCCACCCGGACTTTTTTGCGCACGATGCCGGCAAGCTGCTGCTGCAGATCGGCGCGGCGGGCGCGGCTTATTTGCGGGAAAACGGCTTTGAGCCGGAGATGGTCTGCGGCCCCAATGTGCTGGCGATGACAAGCCCCTGCGATGCAGAAGACGCGCTGGACCGGCTGGCCGAGGTGCTGGCCGCGTGGGACAAGACCGCAGCGCCACCCGCCGCTGCGCCGCATATCCTGCCCGCGCCCGGCGCGGTGCGCTGCACGATCGGCGCGGCGCTGCTGCGCCCCTCCCGCATTGTGCCGATGCAGAGCGCCGTAGGGCAGACCGCCGCCGAGTACCTTTGGGCCTACCCGCCCGGCGTGCCGCTGATCGCCCCCGGCGAGGAGGTGACGGCGGCGCTGGCCGCCGCGTGTGAGGAACTGGAAAAGGCAGGGACAAGGATCAAGCATATTGGGGGGAGCGGGCCGGATAAGATTTCAGTGATTTGAAGGCCGCAGAGCCCCTCAGGCCTCGCAGGCTCGGCCAGCTCCCCACATTGTGGGGAGCCTTTTGCGCGGGCGGAGCCCGCGAGAAAAGCCTCCCCTTATAAGGGAGGTGGCCGAGCGAAGCAAGGCCGGAGGGGCTTTGCCGCTTTACCTTGATTGCCCCCTTGACACCCCTGCCAAAACCGTGTATAATAGTAATAATTCTAAAATGTATAAAGGGGTGACTGTTTTATGAAGCACATCCAGACTCTCGAGACCCGCGATATGGCGAAGAGCCTGCTGAACGGCGGCTGCGGCGAGTGCCAGACTTCCTGCCAGAGCGCCTGCAAGACCAGCTGCGGCATTGCCAACCAGCCTTGCGAGAAGACCGACAAGTAATTTTTGCTGGCTTTTATGCCGGGGTGCCGCAGGGCAGCCCGGCATTTTCTATGATACAAAACGGACGGCGGGCGCATATAGAATGCGCCCCTACAAAACGGGGCACCGTAGGGGCGGATTCCATATCCGCCCGTGGCCGCCTGCCGTATATCCAACCTGACAAAACGGAGAAAACCATGATCCATCAATACAAACTCAGCGGTTACAATATCGTACTGGATGTCTACAGCGGCAGCGTACACGCCGTGGACGATGTTGCGTATGACGCCATCGGGCTGATCGACGCGGGCAACACCCGTGCCGAGGCCGCCGAAGCCCTGACCCAAAAATACGCGGGCCGCGCCGATGTCACGGCAAACGACATCAATGATGTGCTGGACGACATTGACGAGCTGACCGCCGCCGGCCAGCTGTTTGCGCCCGATGCCTACGCCGACCACGCCTTTGACTTCAAAAACCGTTCCAATGTGGTCAAGGCGCTTTGCCTGCATGTGGCCCACACCTGCAACCTGAACTGCAGCTACTGCTTTGCCGCGCAGGGCAAGTTCCACGGCGAGGCCGGCCTGATGAGCTTTGAGACCGGCAAGCGCGCTTTGGACTTTCTGATCGAAAACTCCGGCACCCGCCGCAATCTGGAGGTCGATTTCTTCGGCGGTGAGCCGCTGATGAATTTCGAGGTCTGCAAGCAGCTGGTTGCCTATGCACGCAGCATCGAGAAAAAGTACAACAAAAACTTCCGCTTTACGATGACGACCAACGGCATCGGCATCACGGACGAGGTCATTGACTGGTGCAACAAGGAATGTCATAATGTTGTGCTTTCACTCGACGGCCGCAAGGAGGTCAACGACCGCTTCCGCGTGGATCTGGCCGGCAACGGCAGCTATGACCGCATCGTGCCCAAGTTCCAGAAGCTGGTGGCGGCGCGCGGCGGCACAGGCTACTATATGCGCGGCACCTTTACGCATCACAACGTTGATTTTACCAAGGATTTGTTCCATATGGCGGATGACCTCGGCTTTACCGAGCTGTCGATGGAGCCTGTTGTGGCGCCGCCCGACTCCCCCGAGGCGCTGACCGAGGAGGATCTGCCCAAGCTGTTTGACCAGTATGAGCTGCTGGCCAACGACATGCTGCGCCGCCAGAAGGCCGGCAAGCCGATCACCTTCTACCATTACATTCTGGATCTGAAGCACGGCCCCTGCATCTACAAGCGCATCTCGGGCTGCGGCTCCGGCACGGAGTATATGGCCGTGACCCCATGGGGTGATCTTTACCCCTGCCACCAGTTTGTGGGCGACCCGAATTACAAGCTGGGCAATGTCTGGGACGGCGTGACCAACACCGCCCTGCGCGATGAGTTCAAGCTCTGCAATGTCTACGCCCGCCCCGACTGCAAGGATTGCTGGGCGCGGCTCTACTGCGCGGGCGGCTGCGCGGCCAACGCGCTGCACGCCACCGGCGATATCCACGGCACCTATGAGTACGGCTGCAAGGTGTTCCGCAAGCGGATGGAGTGCGCCCTGATGATGCAGGTCGCACAGCGCCTTGACCCCGAGCTGGCCAAGAACGCCGTGCAGTTCGAGAGTGACTGCGACGGCTGCGGCGAGACCGACTCCGGCTGCGATAACTAAACGATAACTAAACAAAAAAACGGCAGATGCCCGGCGGGGCATCTGCCGTTATTGTTTCCCGGGGAAAGCGGCGCAGTGCCGCCCGGAGAATACTTATCTTGCGAGGGGGGCACACTTGGCCTGCAGCCAAGCCTTCTCGTCCTCATTCAGGCGGGGGCTGAGCATCTCATAGACATGGGCGTGGTAGTCGTTCAGCCAGTTGAGCTGGTCGCGGCTCAGCTCGTCCACAATGACCGGCTCGGTCGAGATGGGCACCAGCGTCAGCGGGGCAAAGCCCAGCCAGCGGCCGTACTGGTTCTCGCCCATATCCACGCACTCCAGCTCGTTCTCGATGCGGATGCCGACCTCGTCGGTCTCATAGATGCCCGGCTCGTCGGTGATGGTCATGCCGGGCTTGAAGATGACGGGGTTGTTCGGGCGCAGGCTCTGGGGACCCTCATGCACACCGGAGATGAAGCCGACGCCGTGGCCGGTGCCGCAGCGGTAGTTGATTTTGTGCGCCCACACCGGGCCGCGGGCAAAGGTGTCCAGCGCAAAGCCGGTGCAGTAGTCCAGAAAAACGGCGCGGGCCATGTCGATGTGGCTCTGCAGCACCCATGTGTAATAGCGGCGCTCGTTGTCGGTCAGCGGACCGACCGGGTAGGTGCGGGTGATGTCGGTCGTGCCGCAGTCATACTGGCCGCCGTTGTCCACCAGCAGGAAGCCGTGCGGCTCGATGACGCTGTTGACCTCGCCCTCGGCGTGGTAGTGCATCATGGCGGCGTTCGCGCCGTAGGCTGCAATGGTCGAGAAGCTGTCCTCAAAGTAGCCGGGCTGCTCGGCGCGGCGCTTCTGCAGCATCGTGTCGATGTCGATCTCGGTCAGGGTCTTGCCCTCGGCCAGTGCCTTTTCCAAATCCATCTGGAACCGCACCACGGCCACGCCGTCACGGATGTGGCACTCGCGGATGTTCTTCAGCTCAGTCTCGTTCTTGATGCCCTTCAGGGCAAAGATCGGGTCAGTGCCGGCCACCGTCCTGTGGGCGGTCAGGGCCTCGTACAGAGCAAAATTGGTTGCCTTCTCGTCCACAAGGAACACTTCCTCAGCGGGCAGGGCGTGGACGGCGGAAAGGATCTCATCGTAGCCGCGCAGCGTCACGCCGCTCTCGGCCAGCGTGGCGGCATCGGCATCAGACAGGCGGCCCGGCGCGATAAACAGCGTGCAGGCGTCCATCGTGACCAGCGCGTAGGCAACGGCCAGCGGGGTGCAGGGCAGGTCGCGGGCGCGCAGATTCAGCAGCCAGCCCACGCAGTCCAGACCGGTCACGGCCAGCGCGGTGGCACCGGCCTTCTGCAGTGCGGCGCGCACCAGAGCAATGCGGTCGGCGGCGGTCGCACCGGTCTGGGCGGGGGTCAGCAGGGTGCAGGGGGTGTCGGGCAGAGCAGGGCGCTCACCCGTGGCGTCCCAGATGGGGGAGGCAACATCAAGGCTCTTGAGCGCGGCACCCTTTTTTGCCAGTGCATCGCGGTATTCCTTGGCGATTGTGGCGGGCACGCAGCTGCCGTCCAGCAGCAGCGTCTCGCCCTGTGCAAAGTGGCTCTCCAGATACTCGGCCACGGTCGGCACGCCCGCGGAGCCTGCGTGCATGCACTCGATCTCACTGCCGGCCAGCTGGCGGTCGGCCTGCACATAGAAGCGGCCGTCACACCACAGGGCGCTGCGGTCTTGAGTCACAACGAGGGTCGAGTTCTCCCCGATAAAGCCAGAAAACCACGGCAGAGCGTTGTAATAGCCGGGCAGATACTCACTGCAGTGGGGGTCGCTGGTCATAATCAGCACGCCATCGGCCCCGGCTGCCTTCGCGGCAGCGCGCAGCGCGGCGATTTTTTCATTGGTAGTCAAAATGGATCACTCCTTTTTGTGATTGATATTGGGGTTAGGTATATCATACCACGAATGCTGCAAATAATAAATAGATAAGAGATAAAAGATAATAGATAATAAGCAGGTGGAGTTTGCGCTGAGCGCAAACAAAATGCGGCGGTAGGGGGCGGCGTCCCCAACGCCCCGCCGTGCAGGCGGTTGTTTGCGGGCAATGCGTAGGGGAGGAATTTATCCCTCCCGGGGTGTTTGCGGCGGCGCAGGGTTCCCGGGCGGCATGTATGCCGCCCCTACGGGCCAACCCGCTAACGTCTGCCTACTCGGCGGAGCGGTCAAGACCGCTCCCTACAAAGCACCCGTGAACGATAGCCCGTAGGGAGGGGTCTTGACCCCTCCGAGGCAGTGTCCCATTAGCGCCAGCCCGCGGGACACCCCCGGGCCGGACGCTTGGCGGCGCACAACGAGCGCCGCCAGCCAGCAAAGCTGGCCCGCTCGTGCGGTTGTTTGCCCCGCGGGGGCAAACATTGTTCGCTCCCCGGTTTCGCTCCGCTCAACCGTGGCCCCACGCTCACAACCCCGCAATGCCCGGCCCCTACGGGGAGGCGGTAATCCAATAAATTTTGCAAAAAATTCAAAAATTACGGCGCAAAAAGGCACAAAACCCCTTGACTCGTTTGTTATAATAGTATTAGCAGTTAGTCTTTTAGATTGCCAAAATCATAAACATCTGAATAGAGGTACCCAATTATGGCTGAAAACAAAACCAAGATCGACATTTTCTCCGGCTTTCTCGGTGCCGGCAAGACCACCCTTATCAAAAAGCTTATCAAGGAAGCCTTTGCGGGCGAAAAGATCGTCCTGATCGAGAACGAATTCGGCGAGATCGGCATTGACGGCGGCTTTATGCGCGAGGCCGGTATTCAGGTCAACGAGCTGAACTCCGGCTGCATCTGCTGCAGTCTGGTCGGCGATTTCCGCGAGGCGCTGAAAAAGGTCGTTGAGACCTACCACCCCGACCGCATCCTCATCGAGCCGTCCGGCGTCGGCAAGCTGAGCGATGTCACCCGCGCGGTCGAGGGCGTGGCCGAGACCCTGCCGGTGCTGCTGAACAGCTTTGTCACCGTGGCCGATGTCAACAAGGTCAAAATGTATATGAAGAACTTCGGCGAGTTCTATGACGATCAGGTCAGCCATGCCTCCTGCATCATCCTGAGCCGCACCGGCAATGCCGGCGAGGATAAGGTCGCGGCCGCCGTTGCCCTGCTGGCCGAGAAGAACCCCACCGCCACCATCGTCACCACCGACTGGACCGCCCTGACCGGCGCCCAGATCGTCTCTGTCATGGACGGCAAGCGCGACCTTGTGGCCGAGCTGCTGAACGAGGCCCGTGCCGCCAATGAGGCACACGCCGGTGAGGAGGAGCATCACCACCACCATCATCACCATGATGAGGATGACCACGATCATGAGCATTGCTGCCATCACGATCATGACGAGGATGACCACGATCACGAGCATTGCTGCCATCACGACCATGACGAAGATGACCACGAGCATTGCTGCCATCACGACCATGATGAGCATGACCACGATCATGAGCATTGCTGCCATCACGACCATGACGAGGATGACCACGACCACGAACATTGCTGCCATCACGACCATGACGAGGATGACCACGACCACGAGCATTGCTGCCACCATGACCATGATGAGCATGACCACCATCATGAGCATCACTACGATGAGCATGGCGTCTGCAGCTGCGGCCACCACCACGACCACGATGCCGATGAGGTGTTCACCAGTTGGGGCAAGGAGACGGCCCACAAGTACAGCCGCGAGGATCTCGACAAGGCGCTGCACGCGCTGGACGAGGGCGCTTACGGCATGATCCTGCGCGCCAAGGGCATCGTGGACGGCGGCGACACATGGTATGAGTTCGATATGGTTCCCGGCGAGCATGAGATCCGCACCTGCGGCCCCGATGTCACCGGCAAGCTCTGTGTGATCGGCTCCCAGCTCAAGGAGCATGAGATCGCCGAGCTGTTCCACGTTTGATTTTGCAACGCCTTCCCCCTTGGGGGAAGGTGCCTGAGGCTCCGCCCGAAGGCGGATGAGGGGCGAGCCTGCCGCAACAGCCCACGAATGACAGGCCGCGATTAGCTCTCCCCTCATCAGTCCGCTTCGCGGACAGCTTCCCCCAAAGGGGAAGCCTTTAACTACGAACCGAAAGGACACCCCTATGCCTAAACAAATCCCCGTATATCTTTTTGTCGGCCAGCTGGAGAGCGGCAAGACAAAATTCATTCAGGAAACGATGGAGGACCCCAACTTCGACTCCGGTGACAAGACGCTGCTGCTGGTCTGCGAGGAGGGCGAGATTGAGTATGATCCCAAAAAGTTTGCCTTCGGCGGCGTGCATGTTGCCCAGATCGAGGACAAGAGCGAGCTGACGCAGGAGAACCTGACCGCGCTGGAGAAAAAGTCCGGCTGCGGCCGCGTTATCATCGAGTACAACGGCATGTGGCTTGTGCAGGAGCTGTACGATGCCCTGCCGGACAACTGGCTCGTCTACCAGTGCCTGGCCACGGCGGACGGCACGACCATCAAGACCTACGCGGGCGATAACGCCATGCGCAGCCTGCTGTTGGATAAGATTCGCGGCAGTGAACTGCTGGTCGTCAACCGTGCCGAAGCTGTCAACGATGATGAGAGCCGCCAGCTGATCCACAAGCTGGTTCGTCAGGCCAGCCGCCGCTGCGACATTGCCTATGAGTTCAAGGATGGCAGCGTTGCCTACGATGACATCCCCGACCCGCTGCCCTTTGATGTGGACGCCCCCGTTATTGAGATCCCGGAGGAGTTCTTCGGCGTCTGGTACATGGACTGCATGGACGACCCGAAGAAATATGACGGCAAGACGGTAAAATATCTGGCGCAGGTCTGCCAGACCCAGCAGGCCGGAAAAGGCTCGTTCGTGCCCGGCCGCTTTGCCATGACCTGCTGCGTGCAGGATATCCAGTTTGTCGGCATGCCCTGCCGCTATGACGATTACAAGAGTCTGGAGCAGCGCAGCTGGATCAACATTACCGCCAAGGTCAATGTAAAATACCACCCCATCTACAAGGGCCAGACCCCGGATTCCACCGGCCCGGTCCTGACCGCGATTTCTGTGGAACCCGGCGAGAAGCCCGCACAGGATGTCGTGATGTTCAGCTGAAATAAGCATAAAAAGCACCTGCCTTCGTCAGAAAGCAGGTGCTTTTTTATTTGCAGAGTTAAAGGCTTCCCCCTCGGGGGAAGCTGTCCGCGAAGCGGACTGATGAGGGGCGGCTTTGCGGCGGCAGCTCTTTTATGGGATGCTTCGGCAAACGCGCCCCTCATCCGGCCTTGCTTCGCGCGGCCACCTTCCCCCGCAGGGGGAAGGCTTTATCCTCTTGTTCCCTCAATCTTGGAGTCCGTGCTCCACCCCTGCAGATCGGTCGGGGTCAGGCTCTTCATCCAGCCTTCGCGCTCGTCCTCCCACTGGTCCCAAGCGGCCTGACTGCGGATGGCCGTGCCGCTCTCAAAGGCATCGTCCCACGGGTTGGCGGGGTCCGGGTCGGTGGGGTCCCAGCCGCGCTTTTCGGTGTCGGAGGGGTCGGTGTAGATCGTGCCGGGCTTGCCCATCGGGCCGGGGTTCTCCTTGTCGTTGTAGATCACGACCGGCGTGCCCAGCGGGCAGTTGTCGTAGATCCACTTTACATCCACGACGGCCAGCCGGATGCAGCCAAGGCTGGCGATTGTGCCCAGCTTGTTGAACTCGTCATACTCCACATCGTCCTTGTGCTGGCTGTAGTAGGGTACGCTGTGGAACAGGTAGCTGCTGTAGATGCGGGTCGCATACTGGCCGTAGCTCGGGCCCATCAGCAGCCGCCAGCTGTAGTCCACAGGGGTGGAAAAATAGCCGGTCGGGGTGTCCGCGCCGCCGCTGCAGACCATGGCCATAAAGGGCACGGCGTAGCGGCCGGTGGCCGCGTCCACGGTGTAGACGGTGACGGTCCCGCCCGCGTTGTTGACGGCCAGCAGGTAGGGGTAGCCCTCCTTGGCGGTCATGGTCATGCCGTAGGAGGCAAACTGCTTTTCCAGCGCAGTCAGCACCTTTTCGGCGTTGTCGTCCCAGACGGCGGGGTCTTCGATCACCGGTGCGGTGCGGGTCGCGTTGTCATGGGCGGTTGCCATGGCGGGCACCATGGTCGGCTCCGGCGTGGCGGTCGGGGCGGGGGCGGCGCTACTCTCCAGCGTGGCGGTGGGCAGGGGGCTTTGCAGCGGGGTCTCGTCCTTGGGGGCGTTGGGCATCTGCACACAGGCGCACAGCAGGCTCAGGCAGAGCAGCAGCGGCAGGATACGGCGTAGGTTCGACATAAAAGCTCCTTATTGCTTGGTGACGCCGTACTCCGCAGCCACAAACCGCTCCAGCGCAGCAAAGCTGCGGCGGACCTTTTCGGTCCCGATGCAGTAGGCCATGCGGAAGTAGCCCGGGCAGCCGAAGCTGTCGCCGGGGACAAGCGCCAGATCGTATTTCTGCGCCTTGCGGCAGAACGCCTTGGCGTCCTCCTCAAGCGCTTTGGGGAAGATGTAGAAGGTGCCGTCCGGCTTGACAACGGTAAAGCCGAGCGCGCACAGCTCGTCATAGAGCAGGTTCATGTTCGTCTCGTAGACAGACAGATCGCTCGTCACCGCAAGGCAGCGCTCCACCGCCATCTGGATCAGGGAGGACGGGCAGTTGTGGCCGGTCCCGCGGGAGATCTGCCCGCACATCGGCACGATAGCGGCGGCGTCCTCGCACCGGGGGTTGGCGGCCAGATAGCCGATGCGCTCACCCGGGACGCTCAGGCTCTTGGAGAAGGAATAGCAGGTGAGCGTATCGTCGTAGAATTTGGCAGGGTAAGGGATCGCGGTGCCGCCGAACGCGATCTCGCGGTACGGCTCGTCAGAAATCAGGAAGATGTGGTGGCCGAATCGGGCGGACGCCTCAACAAGGAAATCCGCAAGCTGCTGCAGCGTTTCGGCGCTGTAGGCGGTGCCGCTGGGGTTGTTGGGGCTGTTGATGAGGACGGCGGCGGTGTTCTCGTCCACCAGCGGCGCAAAGGCGGCAAAGTCGATCTGGAAATCCGCGCAGCGGGGCGGTGTGACGCGCAGCGTCAGGCCCGCGCCCTCGACATAGGGCTTGTATTCGGGGAAGAACGGCGCAAAGGTCACGATGTTCTGCCCGGGCACGGCTACGCAGCGCAGGGCATGGGCCAGCGCACCGGCCGCGCCGCTCGTCATAAAGATGTGGTCGGCGGTGTAGTCCATGCCGAAGCGTTGGTTCAGGCTCTCGGCCACGGCCTTGCGGGCAGAGGGCAGCGTCAGGGTCGGCGTGTAGCCGTGCAGCGTGACGGGGTCGGTGCTTTGCAGCAGATCCTCGCACGCGGCGGTGAACTGCGGCGGGCAGGGAACCGAGGGATTGCCCAGCGAGTAGTCAAATACATTTTCGTAGCCGATCTGTGCGCCGCGCACGGTGCTCCACTCAGAAATCTGCCGAATGACCGACTTGGCACCCAGCATATCTTTATAGTGCTGTGCAATCATAATAACAGCTCCCTTGTAAATATTGTGTCGAGTTGCGGGAGGGGGGAACGGCGGTCCCCCGGGAGGTCTTACTTTCTTTTGTGACCAAAAGAAAGTAACAAAGAAAAGTCTCGCTGTTGCGACGCAGCGAACCCGCGCCTCGGGGGCTGCACGCCCCCGAGACCCCCAAAGAGGAGGTCGGAAGCTTCGGCGGCTAAACGGACGCAGTATTACTGTCCGTTCTTAACGCCGCCGAACCTT
>ENA-OWPB01001472-OWPB01001472.1-human-gut-metagenome-genome-assembly--contig:-NODE-1472-length-20872-cov-4.086180_pt1 | contig 20872 bp, 20 predicted proteins | sample MGYA00248260_ERZ651838 | MGnify/ENA primary metagenome ERZ651838 (study PRJEB26924, sample SAMEA4378304) | human gut metagenome | biome: human gut; feature: human-associated habitat; material: faeces...
ACGTTGATGAAATTCGGGTGCGACTGGCAGAAAATCAGCCACAAAAGCAAGTGCAGGAAAGACTCCGAGAGTACATTTTATTAAAAGTAATAAAAAAGTATCGTCTCACCTCTTTGATGCGGTACTTTTTTATTTTTTGCTTTTAATAAATTGAGAAGAAGTAGTGTTATTTTTCCTTCAGATATATCAGATGTGAGATGACTCCCACCTGTAGGTGGTGAGCAACAAATCAGTATCAGTGGGGGCTTCCCGATTTCTACAGGTGGGGGAAGATGTCACTTCCAAAGAAAAAATTCAATAACTTTGATAAAAAATTATCAATTGGTAAAAAGAAAAAAGCAAGGAAAAAACAGGTTAGGCGAAATGAAAAGTAAGATATTAGGAATACTGATCACACTGCTTTTTGTGGCAGGATATGCGACGTTGAATTATCCGGTACTTGGGACGCTTTATAATCAGATTCGTGAGGGAAAGGTAATCGACTCTTATGATCATGCAGTCCATACGATGAACAAAGAGAAACTTCAGAAATATCTGGAAGATACGCAGAAGTATAATGAGATGCTGGCAAGAGAGAATCCACAGCTTTCTGATGCATTTTCACAGGAAGAGAAGAAGTCGGACAGTGCGTATAATCATGTTTTGGATATGGAAGAAAGCGGAGTCATGGGGGCTTTGGAGATTCCAAAAATCTCGCTATATCTTCCCATTTATCATGGAACATCGCAGGAAGTACTGGAAAAGGGAATAGGGCATCTTGAGGGCACTTCCATACCGGTTGGAGGCAAGAATACGCATACTGTATTAACAGGGCATCGAGGACTTCCGAGTGCGGAACTTTTTTCTAACTTAGATCAGTTAGAAAAGAATGATGAATTTTATATTCATATTTTGGGAAAGACCCTTGCGTATAAGGTGTTTAATGTGGAGACAGTGAAACCGGAAGAAATGGAGCATCTGACTATCGCAAAAGGGCAGGACAGAGTAACACTGGTGACTTGTACTCCATATGGAATTAATACACATCGTTTGTTAGTTCATGCAAGAAGAGTACCATATAAGACAGAAAGTACTAACTCCCAGAAGAATACGTTATGGAGGTGGTTATTGAAGCAGAGGACTTTCTTGATTTCGACAGGAGTTCTTGTACTTTTGATTATTTACAGTCTGGTGCGTAGCAGGCAGCGAAGGCGGCAAAAGAGACGCAAACATAAAAAGAAGTCAGGCAGTAAAAAGAGAAAGTGATAAAACAAATCCATAACCGATCATGAAAAAGGAGGAACAATTGATGAAATCTATAATAATCAAATACAGCAAATATATTCTTACCTTGTTAGCTGTAGCTGCGATGGCAGTAGGATTATTTATGCCGACCCAGATTAAAGCGGCAGACAGTTATAACAAAGATAAGAAAGGCAGCATAACAATTAATTTAGATGATGTAAAGCAGGGAGACAGCGTTACCAATAAGGCCGGCGTTTCTGTTAGCATTTATCAGCTTGCATCTATCAGTCATGATGAAGTAAATATTTCTTTTGATATTGTTAGTTCTTTGGAATCTACAGGTGTAGATGTCAATGACATTACAACAAGTGATAAGAACCTGAATGCGGCGAAGAAGCTTACTACTGTCATTGACAATTCCGGTATTTCATCAGTAACAAAGAAAACAGATAGTAACGGTAAAGTTAGTTTTACGGATCTGGCGCAGGGAATGTATCTTGTCGAAGAAAAAGACAGCGCTTCTTATGGGATGTTTTCTCCATTTTTAGTTGCGATTCCATATATGGAAGATGGACAGAACTGGATTTATGATGTGGAGACTTATACCAAGGGAGTAAGTAATCAGCAGGGTTCTTTAGAAGTAACAAAGGCTTTAGTTTATATGGATCCGGAAACAGGGAAGATTTATAATCTGCAGGCGCCGAAATCTTATGAAGAGAATGGAGAGACTGTTCCAGGAGCAAGATATTATGTTGGATTGTTCTGCGATGCCGAAGGAACGATTCCTTATGGAAAGAATTATTTGAAGACAATTGATTTTAATGGAAGCCACAGTGAGACAATAAAGTATGATAATCTTCCAGACGGTATTTATTATCTGTTCGAAACAGATGAGAATGGTGTTCCATATGCTATGGGAGAGACACATACAGAGCAGGATAGAACCTATAAATGTGTAGTTGGAGATGGCTCCGGTGATTCTACAGATAATAAAGTGCAGTTACAGGGCCGTCCACAGGGAAAGATGAATATCAGTAACGTATTTACTATTATTCCTGAAGATTTCTTGGTTGTAGCAGAGCTGACCATTGAGAAGAAGGTGCTTGATCAGAATGGACAGCAGACAACAACAAATGATACGTTCTATGCTTCTGTCTACAAGCAGACAGGTTCAGACGATAATGTAGAGAATGAACTTATTCAGACAGTACAGTTACAGCAGAATGGTAAGGTGACTGTACCTGTTCGAGTTGAGAAGGATGGCAGCACAACGAAAGTTTACATAGAAGAGACAGATGCAGATGGTAACACGATTGATCCAGATAATTTTGCTTATAAGATCAGTGGTGAGGGCAATGTAGAATTATCTATGGAACAGCAAACTGGTACGATCACTCTTACAAATAGAGAAAAAGGTGACGAGGAGGAAGAGACAACCTCTAGTGAAGAGGAGACTACTTCAACAGAAAAGGAAAAGAAACCAACTAATAATACTAAGAAGTCTAAGAGTGGTAAGACTGGCGATACTACACCAATCCTGACATGGATTATCATTGGAGTGGCCGCAGCCGTTGTGATTATCTTCCTTGTAGTAAGAAGACGAAAAAGTGAATAAAGTGTGATATAGCGTTTTCAGTATGAAGATACTTTCCGTATATGAGTGAATTGGTTACCATTTTTTAACTACATTTTATGGATATCACTGATAATAATATATAGTTATACTGAATTTTAATAATTTTAAAACAAGTAGAAAGCTTCTACTTATATCCTTAAATTCCTACACCAGCCAATTTGATTCAAACAAAATCAAGCCAAAGAAAGTATCCGAAGAGAGAAGCCGCCCTATATCTGTGGTCTTAGAACGAGGACTGAATGTAAGCCGTCAAGCGAACATTCAGCCCATAGTGATAGAGTCACAGATATAGGGCGGCTTCTCTCTTCGGGTGCGTCTATTTCTTATATGAATTAAATCAGAACAAATATTTGGATTTTGTCTGTACATTTGTTCGTATATTTGATATAATCGGAAACATACTACGATAAGAGGGAGGATTTGCTTCATGGATCATTTCGAATTAGTGTCGGACTTCGCGCCGACTGGAGACCAGCCACAGGCAATTGAGGAGCTGGTAAAGGGATTTAAAGAAGGGAATCAGTTTGAGACTTTGCTTGGAGTTACTGGTTCCGGTAAGACATTTACGATGGCGAATGTCATTGCACAGTTGAATAAGCCGACGCTGATTCTGGCACATAATAAGACTCTGGCAGCGCAGCTTTACAGTGAGTTTAAGGCATTTTTTCCACATAATGCGGTAGAATATTTTGTGTCTTATTATGATTATTATCAGCCGGAAGCATATGTTCCTTCTACGGATACTTATATAGAGAAGGATTCTTCGATTAATGATGAGATAGATAAGCTGCGCCACAGTGCGACAGCAGCGCTGATTGAGAGGAAGGATGTCATTGTTGTGTCATCGGTTTCGTGTATTTACGGCATTGGTAGCAAGAACGATTATGCGAAGATGATGATTTCGCTGCGCCCTGGAATGGAGATTGACAGGGATGAGGTTGTGCGCCGTCTGATTGATATCCAGTATGTGCGTAATGAGCTTGATTTTAAGAGAGGCAGTTTCCGTGTACGTGGAGATGTGCTGGAAGTTGTGCCGGTTTCTTCTTTTGAAGATGCGATTCACATTGAGTTTTTTGGTGATGAGATTGACCGGATTATGCAGGTCGATGTACTGACGGGAGAGATTAAGGCAAGTCTTAATTTTGCGATTATTTTTCCGGCTTCGCATTATGTTGTGCCGCAGGAACAGATTGAGCGTGCGGTGAAGACGATTAAGGAAGAACTTGACGAGAGAGTGGAATATTTTAAGGAGAACGATCAGCTTTTAGAGGCACAGAGAATTTCAGAACGAACGAATTTCGATATAGAGATGTTAAAAGAGACAGGATTTTGTTCTGGAATTGAGAATTATTCGAGACATCTTACGGGATTAGAGCCGGGAAAGGCTCCGTATACGCTGATTGATTTCTTCGGGGATGATTTCCTTATGATTGTCGATGAGTCACATATTACGATTCCGCAGGTGCGGGGAATGTATGCAGGAGACCGTTCGAGAAAGCAGACGTTAGTTGATTTCGGATTCCGGCTGCCTTCAGCTTTAGATAACCGTCCTCTTAATTTTGATGAATTTGAGGAGAGAATTGATCAGATGCTTTTTGTATCTGCGACTCCGAATGTGTATGAGGGAGAGCATGAGATGCTCCGGGCAGAACAGATTATCCGTCCGACAGGACTTCTTGACCCGCCGATTGATGTCCGGCCAGTAGAGGGACAGATTGATGACTTGATTAGTGAGATTAATAAAGAGGTAGCAAAGAAGAATAAAGTTCTGGTAACTACCCTGACGAAGCGGATGGCAGAAGATTTGACTGCTTATATGAAAGAACTGGATATTCGTGTGAAATATCTTCATTCCGATATTGATACATTAGAAAGAATTGAAATCGTAAGAGATTTGCGAATGGGTGTATTTGATGTTCTTGTTGGAATTAACCTTTTAAGAGAGGGACTGGATATTCCAGAGGTTACGCTAATTGCTATTCTTGATGCGGATAAGGAAGGATTTTTACGTTCAGAAACTTCTCTTGTACAGACGATCGGACGTGCCGCACGAAATGCAGAAGGACACGTTATTATGTACGGAGATACGATTACAGACTCCATGCGTGCCGCCATCACAGAAACAAAGCGGCGTCGTGAAATTCAGATGGCATATAATGAAGAACATGGCATTACGCCAAAGACTATTCAAAAGGCAATTCGGGATGTCATTTCTATTACCAATGAAGAAGCACCAGAGAAGAGCCGAGGTTCCTTAAAGAAAGATACGGAATCTATGAACCGTAAGGAACTTACGGAAATGATAGCTAAGTTAACAAAGAAGATGAATAAGGCAGCGGCAGAACTGAACTTTGAAGAAGCGGCAGAATTAAGAGATGAACTGAAAAAGTATAAGATTGCTTTGAGGGATTATGACGATTAGAAAGGATACAATATAATGAGCGAAAAGAAAGAATACATTCGCATTCGAGGGGCGCGTGAGCATAACCTTAAAAATATTAATATAGATATACCGAGAAATGAATTTGTAGTACTGACAGGACTTTCAGGTTCTGGTAAGTCCTCACTGGCATTTGATACGATTTATGCGGAGGGACAGAGAAGATATATGGAGTCACTGTCTTCGTATGCAAGACAGTTCTTAGGACAGATGGAAAAGCCGGACGTTGACGATATTCAGGGTCTTTCTCCTGCCATTTCGATTGATCAGAAGTCCACGAACCGCAATCCACGTTCTACAGTTGGTACAGTAACGGAAATCTATGATTATCTGCGGCTTCTTTATGCGAGAGTTGGCATTCCTCACTGTCCAAAGTGTGGAAAAGTGATTTCCAAGCAGACAGTAGACCAGATTGTAGATATTTTAATGAAGCTTCCAGAACGAACGAAAATTCAGCTTCTTGCACCGATTGTAAGGGGAAGAAAGGGAGAACATGTAAAAATATTAAAAGATGCAAAAAAGAGTGGCTATGTCCGTGTTCGCATTGACGGGAATCTGTATGACCTTGCAGAAGAGATTAAGTTAGAAAAAAATAAAAAGCACAATATTGAGATTATTGTAGACCGTCTGATGATAAAGGAAGGTATTGAAAACCGTCTTACAGATTCGATTGAGACCGTAATGAAGCTTACAGGGGGACTTTTGTTAGTAGATGTTGTTGGTGGGGAACCGATGAATTTTAGCCAGAGTTTTTCCTGCCCGGATTGTGGTATCAGCATTGATGAGATTGAGCCACGAAGCTTTTCTTTCAATAATCCGTTTGGAGCCTGTCCAGTCTGTCACGGACTTGGATTTAAGATGGAGTTTGATGTTGACCTGATGATTCCAGATAAAAAAATGAGTATTGCAGATGGGGCGATTACTGTATTGGGCTGGCAGTCTTGCACAGATTCAAAGAGTTATACGAGAGCAGTTCTTGATGCATTGGCAAGAGAGTATGATTTTGATTTGAGTACGCCATTTTGTGATTTAAGTCCGGAAGTCCAGGATATTATTATTCATGGAACAAATGGACATGAGGTGAAAGTATACTATAAAGGAAAGCGTGGAGAGGGTGTCTATGACGTTGCTTTTGAGGGTTTGCTTCGTAATGTACAGCGTCGTTATCGCGAGAATCATTCTGAACGTCAGAGAGCAGAATATGAAAACTTTATGACAGTGACTCCATGTGATAGTTGTCACGGTCAGCGATTAAAGCCTGAATCTCTGGCAGTAACAGTAGGTCAGTACAATATTTCCGAATTGACATGCCTCTCCGTAAAGCGATTAATTTCCTATTTTAATGAAATTGAACTTACAGAAAGACAGCAACTTATCGGTAAACAGGTGTTAAGAGAAATTCGTGGAAGAATCGGCTTTTTAAATGATGTTGGTCTTGACTATTTAAGTCTTTCACAGCCAACAGGAACGCTTTCTGGTGGAGAAGCACAGCGAATTCGTCTTGCAACGCAGATTGGTTCTGGACTTGTTGGAGTAGCATACATTCTTGATGAACCGAGTATTGGTCTGCATCAGAGAGATAATGACAAACTCATTTCTGCCTTAAAACGTCTGCGGGATTTGGGCAATTCACTTATTGTCGTTGAGCATGATGAAGATACGATGCGAGAGGCAGACTGCATTGTGGATATTGGACCAATGGCAGGCGAAAACGGTGGGGAGGTTGTCGCAGTTGGAACTGCAGAGGAACTGATGGCGAATCCAGATTCCATTACAGGAGCATACCTTAGCGGGAAAATGAAAATCCCTGTTCCAGAAGTTCGGAGAAAGCCGCAGGGTTATCTGACGGTGAAAGGAGCCTCAGAGAATAACTTAAAGAATATCAACGTGAAGTTTCCAATCGGCGTATTTACCTGTGTAACAGGAGTTTCCGGTTCAGGAAAAAGCTCCCTTGTCAATGAGATACTCTATAAGAAGCTTGCCTGCGTATTAAACCGTGCAAGAATTAAACCAGGAAAACATAAAGATATTGAAGGAACAGAACAGTTAGATAAGATAATCAACATTGACCAGTCTCCGATTGGACGTACTCCACGTTCTAATCCAGCCACTTACACAGGAGTATTTGACCATATCCGCGAATTGTTCGCTATGACAAAAGATGCCAAAGCAAGAGGATATGACAAAGGACGTTTCAGTTTCAATAAAAAAGGCGGCCGCTGTGAAGCCTGTGCTGGTGATGGTATTTTAAAGATAGAAATGCAGTTTCTTCCTGATGTATATGTACCATGTGAAGTGTGTCATGGAAAGCGTTACAACAGAGAGACATTGGAAGTAAAATACAAAGGCAAAAACATATTTGAAGTATTAGATATGAATGTCGATGAAGCATGTGAATTCTTTGAGAGCGTGCCCTCAATCCGAAGAAAGATAGAGACACTTCGAGATGTAGGACTTTCCTATATCAAGTTAGGACAGCCATCGACAACCCTTTCCGGTGGAGAGGCACAGCGAGTAAAACTTGCCACAGAATTAAGTCGCCAGAGTACCGGAAAGACAATATATGTTTTAGACGAGCCAACAACGGGACTACACTTCGCAGATGTTCATAAACTGGTTGATATTTTGCAGCGGTTAACGGAAGGTGGCAATACAGTTGTAGTCATTGAGCATAACCTTGAAGTCATCAAAACAGCCGATTATATCATTGATATGGGACCAGAAGGTGGCGAAGGCGGCGGCACGATGGTGACTTGCGGAACACCGGAAGAAGTTGCTGCGGTAGAAGAATCTTATACTGGAAAATATCTGAAAAAATATTTGAATCCTGATTTGCCGCAGGCAAGGTAGACGAACTCAGGGAGATAAATATAGGATATTTTATTCCCTGCGGGCGTCTACCTTGCCTGCGGCAAATCAGGATTAATCACATTCTATTTCGTATGTAAATCCTGCATCAGTAATTGTTTTTATCGTATCAGAGATTCCCTGTCCATCTGCCGTGAGATAACCGGAGGCAAAGATAGAGTCTACGATACTGAGAAGTTCTTTTTCACGTCCTTTAAAGTAAACTTCTCTTCCGGCAGCACATCGGATATCGGATTGTGGAACCATTAATCTGGCAAGGCACAGTACTTTCATACAGTAAGATGGTGTGAGAACAGAAGTATCTGCATTTTCTAAAGGAGTCCCTGGAATTGGGAGAAGGAAGTTGATTGGCAGAGCCTCGGGCTGAATTTCATGAAGATCGAGGAGCATATCTACAATATCTTCCTTACTTTCACCCATACCGATAATACCGCCGCTACAAATTTCAAAACCAAGTCTTTGTAACATATGAATATTATTTACACGCTGTTCATAAGTATGAGTGGTACATATATTATGATAGTAGGAACGGCTGCTGTTTAGATTATGATTAATTCGGTCAAGACCGGCTTCTTTTAACATTAATGCTTGTTTTTCAGTAAGAAAACCGATGGAACAGCAAAGATGTGTTCCCTGTGCTTTCATAATACGAATTTTTTCAGCCAGCTCTTCTATTTCTTCATCGGTAAACTTCATTCCACTAAGACCAATACAGTGTCTGGAAAGATGGTTATCATGTACAAATGCATTATCACTGTATAACTTTTCATCATTTACCCATTTATATTTTTCAATTTCTGCTTTTGAACGGCAAGACTGGGCACAATAAGCACAATTTTGAGAACAGTTTCCACTGCGGGCGTTTGTAAGAAGATGAATACTCACATGATTGCCTTTATATTTTTTACGAAGACTTCCGGCCATTTCCATAAGAAGAGTCATATCGTCTTCTGGAAGATTCATAATAGCGATGGCCTCCTCGCGTGAAAGAGAATATTCCTTATTTACATTTTTTGTTAATATATTTTTAATTGTGTCAATAGTTACTGCTTCACTCATAATGAATCCTTTCTTAACCTCACAAAATAGCTCCCAAAATGAAAGCACGATAATTCTTATTGCATTTTATTTCTAAAATTCTCTTATTTGTTACTGTAACATGGTAAAAAGACATTGTCAACCATAATAAAAATCAAAGTTAACAATAAGACGTTGCTATTTAATTCATTAAGCAAACTACAGACGAAGCCATTGCCCTCAATAAGGCATATTTGTGCTTTTAGTCGCGGCGTGTTGAATGTTCGCTCCACGCGCTCGCATCCAACACTTGCTCCGAGACCACAAATATGCCTTATTGAGGGCAATGGCTTCTGTGCTGTGGCTGGAGTAGGTGAATTAAACAGGAGGATGAGATTTGGGGACAGAAGCTAATGTCTTCTGCTTACTCGAGAATGACTGGGAGCAGGGGGATGATTTAACTTAACTTCTTTATCTAATCCCTTTGAAATGACCATAGATATGTATATATAAGTTCATAAAAACTGGATTTAAAAAATTATAGAAAATGCATCTTTTTTATTATCGCAGCAATATTTCAATAATTTTGAAGCAAGAAGCAAGTTTCAATTCTCCTTTTTAACCTTTATAACTTCAATTTAAATACAAAGCATATGTTTACAATAATTTCAGAGCAAGCAGAAAATTTCTACTCTCTTCCCGGGCGTCTGTCTCTTAATGAATTAAATAGTAAACTCCATTATTGTTTTTATCAATTTCTCTGATGTGACTGGTTTTGTCAGATGGCCATTCATTCCGGCAAGCTGACATTTGTCCATACATTCCTGTGAGACCTGAGCTGTCATTGCAATAATCGGAATATTTTTCCCTTCTGGATGGTTGGAGGTACGAATCTTTCGACAGGTTTCTAATCCATCCATTACCGGCATCATAATATCCATGAGTATTATATCGTAAGTATTTGGAGCGGAGGAAGTAAATTTATCTAAAGCTTCTTGGCCATTCCATGCTTTTTCAATCATTGCTCCACGATCAGATAAATAGAATTCTGCAATTTCCATATTTAAATCGTTGTCTTCTACTAAGAGAATATTGATTCCGTTCAGATTATTTTGTGCAGATTCTTCACCGTTAGAAGAAACAGAAGATACCCTTTCCTGTGTATCTGTGTACATTTTACCTGCTGCTTTTTCTGCATTGAATGAGTATTTTTCTTCTATTTTCGTTCCTGATTGTTCACTTATTTTAAATGGCAGCTGGAAAACAAATGTAGTACCTTCTCCAAGTGTACTTTTTACTTCAATTGTTCCATGCATTGCTTTAATAAGTTGTTTTACAATGGACATACCAAGCCCGCTTCCTTTATAGTGTGTCCGAGCATCCGTCTGTTCCTGCGTGAAAATGTCAAACAATTCTTCTTTTACAAACTTTTCACTCATGCCGATACCACTGTCTTTTATTTTAAATTCATACCAGACTGTAATTCCGTCAAAAGAAATTTCTTTGGCGTAGGTATCAATTTTTCCTCCTACCTTATTGTATTTAATTGCATTGCTGAATAAGTTCAGCATAATCTGACGAAGTCGGGTTGGACTTCCAAGTAAAATCGTATGCTTTAAATTCTTTCGATGTGTATGGTGGGACAGCTTCATCTCAAGTAACTGTGCATTTACCAGAGAAGTTACATCTGCCATAAGCTGTAATAAATCAAAAGAAACTTCTTCTAATACAAGTCGTCCGGATTCTAATTTACTCATATCAAGAACGTCATCTGCAAGTGCCATAAGATGACCAGCAGACAGCTGAATTTTGCCAAGACACTCTTCGAGTTTCGCTGGATTTTCTTTATTTTTACGAATAATATCAAGCATTCCCATAATTCCATTAATTGGTGTACGAATATCGTGACTCATACGGTTGACAAATTCTGTTTTTGCTCTACTTGCAGAATCTGCCTTTTCAAAAGCAAGTTGAAGTCGCTCTTTTTCCTGTTGTTCCTTTTCATGGAATATCGATGTATCTTTAAATAGAATAATTCCATGGACTACCTTTGTCTCTTCCTGAAGTTCACTGTCATAGACAGTATCCTGGGACATTAGCACAGTTTTTTGCAGCCAAATTAATTTGCCGTTTTGCCCTCTTTCCCGATATTCTACAGTTACCTGTTTTTCTCCACTACAAAAACGTCCTAACAACTTTGCAGAAGCTTCTACAATACGATAGTTCTCCCTAGTATCTTTGGTAATAAATTCTCGTTGTTTTAAACAATAGGTATCATAAGAACAAGGCAGAACAATCTTTAAATCAAATTCTCGTGCACTCTCTGAATGATAAAAAATCTTTTCTAAACGATCATGTGTAAAATCAACTGTGTATACTGCCTCAGCAGTATCTAATAATGCTTCCACATAATTTCCATTTTCAAGAATTGCCTGCTTCATCTGTTCATAGTATTGTGTGAGCTGTAACTTCTCATCGGAAGCGGCAACATTTCTGTCATGAAATACTTCAAAACCCAAAATAAAGTGATGTACAGTTCCATCTCTTCCAGTATCGCAAAAAATACCGGTTAACCGGCCATGTATCGTGACATCTTCTTCTGTATACTTATATGAGATTTCATGAATGGGCCGTTCATCTGTCATATGCTCTTTTAAATAGTCAATCTGAAGCTGTGACCACATCTTTTTTCTCGTGGAATCTGTTGCCAGTTTATGTACAATCTGTTCTACTGCACCTGAATAACTTCCATTTTCTGCAAGGAAAAATTTACTACTTGCACGGAGAACACGATACTGATCCATAAATACATCACAATAAAGACAGTCAGAAAACTGATATCCCATCTCCTTTACTTTTGCCAGTAGTCGCTGATTCATCCGCTTTTCTTCTGCGGCCTCTTCCATTTTGGCACGATTCTTATCAATATACATATTTTTATCTGCATAACGGAATAATTCCCGCATGGTAGATTGTTCAAAATCCTGCGACATTGCATGACCAACTGCATAACTGATTGGCATTTCTGGGTATTCCTTTGAATATTTTGCCGCCTGTTCCCGAATATCTCTAAGACATTCTTCCACCTGCATACGAGTGACATTTTTTAAGACAGCGATAAATTCATCACCACCATCACGTCCAACAAAATACTCATCTGCAACAGCAATACGCAACTGTACTGCAAAGGAACGGATATATTCATCCCCCTTATCATGTCCTAAATTATTATTAATATTTCGAAGATTATTTAAGTCAAAAACACAGATGGCTACTGCATCTTGTGCTGAAAGTAGGTCCGGAGCATTAAGAATCTCTTCACATTTATTCTTATTAGGAAGTCCCGTTGGCTGTACCGAGTTAGTAAAACTATATTTTTCTAACTTATCCGCAAGTTTTCCACAAAAACACCGGGCAGGCGACCCGGTGTTTTTTGTATAGTGTCGAAACAAAAAATCTCTCTGCTAAAACCATATATACAAATATATTGTAGCATTACTTTTCTGTATATTCAATCAAATCAGTATCACCACTTACAAAATATCCGTCTAATGTTTTATACATCACTTTTCCATCTACAGTAAGCTTGTGCGTTACTTTCTTTGTGTCGAATCGCATAACACCTTTCACGACGTCATTGCTCCATGATGGTTTTGTTCTGACTCTAAGTACGCCGTCAAAAATCATTTTGATTGTTCCGCCGCACTTTTCCGCGACGATTCCGTCAATTTCTTCTGTTTCTACCTGACTTTCTTTTGCATCTTCCGTCTGCTGCGCTTCTACTTCCTGCTGTTCTTCCCGTACTGTTACTTCTGTTTTTTTTGTTCTTGCTCCCATTTTTTCTCCTTATTCTTTGTAGCGTAATATATATGTGATTTTCTGCCCGCTGTTGATGCTCCTGTGTATATCTTTGTACGTTCCGCCATCTTTTTTTGTTGCTGTTGACGCCTTGCCCGCGTCCCACCAAATCATTTCGTTATCTTTGTTTATTCCAGCAAAAATATTTGTATGTAATCTGTATAGACAAATGTCTCCCGGCTTCATTTTATCTTTGTATTCCGCAGGTGTTTTTCCGACCTTGATAATTTTATAATACTTTTTTATCTGCCTTTTCGTCCCTGCTCCGCGGTATGTTATGCCGCTGCTTCTGTTTCCGTAGAGCATTTGTCCTTTTTTTAAAATACCGAGCTGTTGCAAGCAATAACACACAAACGCCGAGCAATTGCATTTCTTCTTTTCTTTTGCCGCACTCCATGATGATTCTACATTCTGCGAGTAAATAAATTTATGATTTATGATATATTTCGCTGTTGTTCGCGCCTTTACTAATAATGATAATCTGTCCATCTTATTCTTCCTTCGCTGGGACTTCTGGTGCGCCGATTGCAATACTCTTGATAATTGAATAAATTCCCGCACATGCCGCAGTGCTTAATACGGTACCCCATTTCACCCCTTCGAGGGTAGCTCCGACCGGGATTAACGCAAGTGCAGTCTGCGCCATCGTCCACGCCGCGCGCTTTCCGGCGGCTTTAAACCATTCTTTTGTGTCTACATTTACTTTGAATACACTATTTTTAAACATCTTCTTTATTCTCCTTTTCCTCTGGCAGTACAACGATAGCAATCGCCCATATCAGAATATAAAACATTAATGTCAATGGGGCTGTGATAGATAATAACAGCCCTGCAAATATGGCTTTCCTAGTATATTTCAACCATTCACGCCATGTTATTTTGTCGCTTCCTGTGTTTCCGATTGCTATTATTACAATTGTCTGTATCGTTGTAACAACAAAACATATTGCATATAACAGCATGTATGTTTCTAATATGTGCATTGCTCATTCTCCTTTTTTATTCTTCGATGTGATGTGCCTGCATTTCTTCTATTTTTCGCTCGACTGTATCTACTCGTTTGTGTAGTGACTTCAAACTTTCGTTATTGCGAATGTTCTGTTCTCTTACTTCTTTGATGTCGTCGCGGTATGATGTCATTTCTGTTTTGATTTCGTTCATGCTATTTTGAATAATCTCAAGCTTTGTCATGACCGCCGCATCTTCCCGCGCTTCTTCTTGTGTGTCTTTCTTTTCGTCCCGGCTTCTGCTACTGATTCCGAAAAATACTGCACACGCAACCGAAATCCCGGATATTAAAAGAGATACTTCAATAGTCATTTTCTCGCCCTCCGCATTATGTGATTGTGTGAAGTGCTGCGCTAATTGCTTTATTTTCTGTTTCCGCTATCCTCTTTTGTTTCGCAAGCTTGCTTTCCGCCTGCACCGTGATTTCGTGTCGCTTTATGATTTGCTCTTGCTCTTTAATTATTTCGCTCTGTAATGCATTTATATCGCACAGGCGGTCAATTAATTCGTTATCTGTCATTCTTCCTCGCTATACACTTCCCCGGTAATCTGTTCGTATTCTTCGCGTGTGATTCCCTTTCCCGGTTTCTTTTCGTTAAGAGCCACCCAGCCTTTCAGGGTTTCTTTTGTGATATATTCTTTTGCATATTTGTCCGCGAGATATTCAAACTTTTTGTTGTGTTCCATGTTATTCTCCTATTAATTCCTGCATTGTTTCCTGTTGCATTTCAAGTTCCGAGAGCGACTGCATAATCATTTTAGTAGCTGGACTTTCAAGCTCTGCCTGATATGCTGCATATTCGTTCTGTGACATTGTTCGCTCTTGATAACTGTATATTGTTACTGTTTCTGTTTCTTCCGTCCGTGTTTTCTCTTTGATATTCTTTCTCTGATATACCACTGACGGGCTAGACTTCGTGTCCCACTCCCCCGGCTTTTCCGTACTTTCTGCCTGATACCATTCTGACACCATTTTGTACTCCTTTCTTTGCGTGCTTACTCACAATCTTTTTTAATCTTTGTATATTTACATACGGTTTTATATACTTTAGATAGTAGTCATATGTATCCGTATGCGTATACCAGCCCATTGACGACAACATGCATGATGCGTCGTACCAGTTTACTTTTTCTTTCTTTGATATTTTATGTGCTTTTCTTGTGCTGCGTTTTAATATCGCCTTTCGCAGCGTCGTTCGATTGTAATGGAAAACGAATCCCATAAAGTCGAGGGCGCGCCCTCTTACTTTCCCTGTCCGTTTATCCTTGTATTCAAATCGGAACACCTGCCAGTTGTCTTTTAACTTCTGTTGCATTTCTTCATGTAGATATTCATCCATCTTTATTCGTAGCTTGTGCAGTTTCCTTTTGTTTCTTCCTAGCACCACTATGTCGTCCGCATATCTCATGTTTTTATCTACAGCATATTCTTTACGCCAATCTTCCGTTATCTTATGGTCTAGCTTCTTAAAATTTAATTGCGTAAACCATTGCGACGTTACGAAGCCAAGCGGCAACCCGCAAAGTAGTTCTTCATCTTCCCATTCGTTTGGATTAATCCAGTCTTTTTCGACTGGCTCATGCGCCTCTGATTCTAAAACTATCATGCATAGCCGTACGAACTTCTCGTCTTTTATAACAGCTTTTAGTTTTTCTTCTATTACCGCAATGCTTTCCGTGTCGAAACAATGGAATACATCTGTTTTTAATATGTAGAATTTCTTTCCCTTATAAGAGCGAAGCCATTTTTCCATTGTCTTTTTCCCCGAATGGCAACCCCTTCCGGGAATACTTCCTAGTGCATGTTCGTATAGTCCGTGTAATATAATCGGCTGCAATTGCTTTACGATGCAATGATGTACTACTTGCTCGTACAAATAGACAGGTTTTATAATCGTTCTGATTTTTCCGCATGTATATTCATTTATTAATTTTTTCTTATGCTCTGGCGGTCTGAACTTTTCTTCTTGTAATAAAGTTTGAAGTATTTTTATATGTTTTTGAAGACTTTCTTCTTCTAGCACTCTGGCAATTTCGGGACGATTTGTCTTGCGCCTTGCTGCTTCTATAAAGCATTGCCTTATATTTTCTTCTTTCAACATTTCTTCAAATATGTGTTTATAAGTCTTCATTTAAAAGGTTTCCTTCTTAACACCTACTGCACGTTCATGATTTTTCATCCTACTAGCACAGCCCTTTCTTCGGTTTTACTTTTACCAAGTGGTATGGAGTATTGCGTGCATTAGATTGTTAGTCCCGTGTTTGTTAAGAATGAGAAGCCCCGATGTTCCAATTCGCATTCCCGGCGTCGTTGTTCAAGTTGACATACGCGCCGCAATTCGCGCCATTGTTCGCGTTGCCGCCGACATGGGCGCGAAAGCGACCCAAGAAACGACTGAAGGCACACGCAATACCCCTTTATTTTATTTATATCTTCTACTTTATTCGGGGGATTAATCCCCCGTTCCCCCTTACGCTACGCTCAAAGGTTCTTCGCAAGAAGGAGAAGCCCCGATGCTCCAATACGCATTCCCGGCGACGTTGCTCAAGTTGACATACGCGCCGCAAGACGCGCCACCGCCCGCGCCGCCGCCGACACGGGCGATTGCTACAATCGTTAAGTTAATATAATAATATGCGCAGCGGTAAGTTGTTGAGCTGCCGCCGACTGTCTTAACAAATCGCCCGTATCTAGTCGTTAATGTATCTTTTTGATAGCCGTTTGTCTCGCAGGCTGCGCCGATTGTTATATAGTCTTTTCCCGTCAGATTATAAGGCGGTGTCATTTTTACTTTGATTGTTCCTTTATCGCAAATATATCCCGCTATTCTGTCCCAGCGATTTCCCCACATTTTTTCCATGTAGAACACTTTCACTTCGTGCTTTCCGTCATTTGCTCCGTAAAACTGTCCCTTTGCGTCAAGTGTTCCCGTTTTAACTTTTCCGTAATCCTGCGCCGCGTCTTCTACATATGTGCTACACACACCCTGTCCAAATTTCGCCTGAAAGTTTTCAGATTTGCTAACAATCATCAATAAGCATTCGATTAAGTTTCTTCTGCACCACGGGATTACTGTCCAGCCTGTTCCATTTACAGCGGCTCTGTTAATTTCCGTCTGCGCATTTGTATTGCAATCAAGTTTCTTTCCTGATAAACTTCTCAACTTTGCTCCGTCGTAGCTTCCGCCATACAGCGGCAGGTACATATGATTTGCAATCGTGCCGTCCTCTCTTGTGTATGCGTCCGCGTGATAGCTGCTATCAATCTGTGTGTTTGATACAATTACATACTCGTAATTGCCAACCTCATACTGACACAGCCAAATCTGTGGAAATTCCGACATTGCGTTGAGTGCTGTTGACTCGTCTGTAACATCTGACGCTGTTTCTCCGTCGATTTTTTTCGAAAAATCTGTATGACACAATTCATACGCTACCGTTCTGTCTGCGTTGAGCATGACCGGACGATTTTCTTTTACGAAGAAAACGTCACCCCATCCGCCATAGTCAAACGTATCCTGTGCGTAATTCATTTTTGCAGGTTCTAATCCTACCGCGTCATATAAGTATGTCACGCGGGTATCTGGATTGCTATCCGCCTTGTTGATTTTAATTCCATAGCGTTTGATTCCGCTAAATTTCCCGTCTGTGTCCTGCAATTCTTTTAAGATTCCTGTTGTGTCCGCTTTAATTGCGTCAAGCGTCTCCTTGTCTGCAAGGTATAATCTGCTCATTTCTTCTCCTTTCTAGCTTTCTGTTTCCTCAAGATAAACCAAGCCTGATTCCATGCCAAAGGTGTATGTTTTTCCCGTCGCCGTGTCGGCTAGTGTTGTGATGCCTGCCGCAATCCCCTGACAGGCTTCTGCTGCCGCCTTTGCTGCTGTTGCCTGCTTCTGTGCTTCCTGTGCCGCTGTATTCGATGCCGCTGTTGCCTGCTGCATATTTGTCTTAAAGTTACTGATTTCCGAATACATCTTATCGAGGCTTTCTGTATCTACTACCGCCGGAAGGTCTACGAATTTATCTTTCCCGTTTCCAATTCTCAAAATATAATGTTTGTCTTCTGTGACCTCGACGCCCCACTCATTTGTTTCTAACACCCTTTCTGATGCTGTCCATTCTGCTGTTGTTCCGCATTTCGGTTTAATTGTCCATGTTGACATTTTTTCTCCTTTCTGCTATACGCTTCCCGCGTCTGCTTCGCAATCCTCTCTTGTAAAAGGTGTCCCGCCATCGCAGCATATAACATCGACACTTGCTGGTATTCCGCCGTCAATACAGCTTCCTACAGTGCCTTTTATAGCAATCATTTGTTCATACATTTTTTGCAATTCTGCTTCTGTCTTGTATAGTTTTTCTGCTTTTTCTGTTGCTTCTTGTGCTGCCGTCGCCTGCTTCTGCGCTTCCTGCGCTGCTGTATTCGATGCTGCTGTTGCTTGCTGCATCAAATCAAGCTGTTGTTGTCTTGTTGTTTCTGCTGCAATCCTGCGACGTTCGTTTTCTGCCCGCTCGTCTTCTGTTGCTGTTCTGTCCGCTTCTGCTCTCTGCCTTGCTGCTTCTGCTATTTTTACAGTTTCTTCGACTGACTGCACATCTTCTTTTGTCAGTAAAATATCATCAATGTATCTCTGCACTTTATTTTCTAGCGCAGTCATTTCATTGCTGGACTCAATCGCGTTTTCGTCACGCATGCTTTCTTCGATTTCGATTGTAAATGCTTGCGTTGTCAATACTAACTCGTTCTGTTCATCTCTGATTTCTACGTCGCAGTGTCCTGTCCCGGCTGCCGCAAGTGCCTGATTTGTCAATTCGATGATTATTCTGTTATCTTCAACTACGCATTCGTTGTAACAAAATTTCCTGTCTGGTTTTTTAATATTTGCAATAACACGAAGTCCGTCAGGTACAATAAACTCTTTACCATTATTTGTAAGCAAGACGCGGACGTACCGAGTTTTTTTATCCCCCTGCTTTGCCGACACCATATAGAGACGTTCTTCGCCTGTTAACTCTAGTGTTATGTCTGTAATAAGACGCATTTCTACTGCTATTATTCCTCACCTTCTTCTGCCTCTGGTGTTTCAAGCACTGCTTTTGCTGCCTGCTTCGCTTTTTCAAGTTCTTTTTCCAGTTCTGCGATTTTTTCGTTGTATTGTCGCTGTGTCTTAAACGATTCGTTTAACAGTTCCATTTTGTCTTGTGCGCGCAGGTCAGAAATAACAGACGCAATAATTGTCTCTAACATGCACGCAGGCATTGCATATTCTGTCTGTATTCGTTTGATTGCGTTTAAAACCTCGCCCTTTGCACACGCAAATTTCACCGTCATGGGTGTGTTGTCCATCTCGTTATTCTCCTTCCTGCTTTGCTATCAATAAATCTAATTTGCTATCAATCTGATTTAAAAGCACTTCTACATTATTATCTTCATTCGTCTGTACAATCACTTTTTCCGCCGCTGTTGCTGTCTTGATTTTTGCTTCTTTATCATTTTCGATGGCATATCTTCCTTTAGTGTCATATTCCATTTTTACCACTCCGCATCTATAAGAATCCCATTTACAAATTTTAAATAACAATTTTTATTGTATTCTGTGACGTATCCTGCGCCACTCACATTTTTGACATTTACAAATTGCATCGTTCCTGTTATTGCTCCTGTATCGTCCCACGCCACATTTTTTAGTAGATTATGATGCAAGTCTACGTCGCATCCTGCATGTAACCCTTCCGTTTTATAAATATTGTCGTCTCCCCCGCGGGAATAGCACCATTTTGAATAATACATACCACCTTCGGCACGCTTTGCAGACAACGACCAAAAACTTCCTTTTGTATCTAAATCTATAACTAAGCCTTTTGCGTCTTCATTTTCCGTGAATGCATTTGAACCTATTACTCCCAAATGGCTTCCCGTTCTCCATAGGTGTATACCATTCCAATTGAGTTCCAGCCTTCTATTTTCTACATTTTTTTCTCCGGCATATATCCAGAGTTCTCCACTCTCAAACTGAACATTTTGCGAAATTCCATTCCACGCAATCGCAATGCTTTGCGAATTTTGCGTTAATTTAGTTGCAAATTCATCATCATTTACTTTCTTGCTGACTTCTAAGTTGATTTCTTCCGCTGACATTTCAATCGCCGACTTCATTTCTTCCGTTGTCGAATACTCTGTCAGCTTCTCGTCCGTCGCCTTATTCGCGTTCGCTTCCGCTTCCGCTGCCGCATCCTGCCCGGCTTTGACCGCTTCGTTGTACTTCTCCGTGACGGTCGTTGTCGTTGCATATGTCTTCGACAGTCCTAAACTGATTTGCTCCGCGGATGCAGTTATGTGTGACTCTACTTCTTCTTTTGTGTAATACCCGTCTTGCAGTATCTTTTTTGTTTTCGTCACAGCCGCATCAACTGACTCCGCTTTCGCCTGCTGCACGGTTTCCTCTTGCACCTGCGCAAACGTCTTTGATATATTTGATATTTCGATTGTATTTTTCTGCGGCTCGTCAGGATATTCTGTTATTTTTACAATCCTGTTTTTCTTTTTGTATCTATTTTTTTTAGACACTATGTATACCGTATCGCCAATATCGTAATCCAATACCTCATATTCTTTGTTTATCTTCGCAAAATCTATCACGTCCGCTTCGCACGATTCGTAAGGCTTAGACATTTCATCGAGCTTTGCTGTTGCATCCTCTATCAAACTTGTTGTATTTGTGTACCTTTCATCTCGCCAGACATACGTTTTTACTTTATCGCTATATTGATGATTGTCTATATACCCTTTCCCCAGCCAGTCAATTGTTATATCGTCTTTTCCG
>ENA-OWPB01001488-OWPB01001488.1-human-gut-metagenome-genome-assembly--contig:-NODE-1488-length-20651-cov-4.227229_pt1 | contig 20651 bp, 19 predicted proteins | sample MGYA00248260_ERZ651838 | MGnify/ENA primary metagenome ERZ651838 (study PRJEB26924, sample SAMEA4378304) | human gut metagenome | biome: human gut; feature: human-associated habitat; material: faeces...
CGGGATCGCGTAGATATCACCGGTGAATCTGAAGTTGCTCAAATACTCAAGGAAATCATCCTCAAAGATGCCAAGACTTCTCAGATAGGTAATGTCTTCTTCTGAGAAACGGAGATTTTCGATGTATTCGATCATCTGCTCCAGTCCTGCGCAGATGGCAAAACCGCCATCGCATGGATTGTTGCGGTAGAACATATCAAAGACAACGGTCTGGTTGGTAGGGTTTTTGAAATATCCCTGCATCATGGTAAGCTCATAGAGGTCCGTGAGCAGAGTAAGGTTATTTGCTCGCATAGCGTTCTCCTTTAGATGCCTCCGGATATTGTGACCGGAGGGAAATACACGGTTGTTTCCGCTCTTTTTATTATACGGCTTATTATAACACAAAGGAGTGGATTGTAAAATTTTTTTTACTGCGTAAACCCGCATATAATAGGGAGTTTTAACAGCAGTTTAAGAAATTTTGAAAAAAAATAAAAAAAATTAAAAAAAGGGGTTGCAATTTCAAAAAAGCTGTTATATAATAACATCCGTCGCAAGCGATAAGGCAAGCGAAAAACAAAACACATAGGGCTATCGCCAAACGGTAAGGCAACGGACTCTGACTCCGTCAGTTCAAGGTTCGAATCCTTGTAGCCCTGCTTCTTAAGTACCTCGGTTGAGAGGTACTTTTTTTGTGCTCAAAAATAAGAAGATATTTGCAAGTTGCTGTTCACTGATAATATTCGCAATCCGCTGCGCCAAAAAAACAAGTGCGTTTCTTTCTGCCAAGTGTTACAATAAAGTATAGACAGTATAACAGGAGGCATGAATGAGTTACAGTTTTGAGAGTCGAGTAAGATTCAGTGAGATCGGAGAAGATGGCTGCCTGACGTTGCCGGGAGTTCTGGATTATTTTCAGGATTGCTGTACCTTTGAATCCGAGCAGACAGGAGTCGGTATGGAAGTATTAAAGGAACAGAAAAGAGCCTGGGTACTTTCTGCATGGCAGGTAATTGTAAAGCGATATCCGAAGCTTGGTGAGAATATAAAAGTAACAACTATTCCTTATGGATTCCGTGGTTTCATTGGAATGCGTAATTTTATTCTTGAGACAGCAGATGGTGAGAAACTGGCCTGGGCCAATTCCTACTGGTCCTTTATCAATACAGAAACCGGTATTCCGGAAAAGCTGACACCAACAGATACGGATCCCTATGATCTGGGCGAAAAAATAGAGATGGATTATGCACCAAGAAAGATCGCGCTTCCGAAGGAACGGGAAGTGCAGAATGCTTTTTCTGTGCAGAAGCATCATTTGGATACCAATCATCATGTGAACAATTGTCAGTATATCCGGATGGCAGCGGATCATCTGCCTGAAGATTTTAAAGTCGGTCAGCTTCGTGCTGAATATAAACGTCAGGCGGTACTGGATAATGTTATCATTCCGGAAGTATATATGACAGAAAATAAAGAAACTGTAGTTCTCAACGCGGAGGATAAGGAACCTTACGCAGTAGTTGAGTTTACAAAATAAATACAAGCGGTAGAGAATATTAGTACTATACCGTAAAAGGAGGGCGCGCTATGCTTGAAAAATTAAAAGAAGAAGTTTACAGAGCAAATATGGATCTGCCAAAATATGGTCTTGTTACTTTTACATGGGGAAATGTCAGCGGGATTGACAGGGAACAGGGACTTTTTGTGATCAAGCCAAGTGGTGTGGATTATGACAAGCTGACACCGGAAGACATGGTAGTGGTAGATATTGATGGAAATAAAGTAGAAGGAAGATATAATCCATCCTCTGATACACCGACACATGCAGTTCTTTACAGAGCGTTTCCGAATATCGGCGGTATCGTGCATACTCACTCATCCTGGGCAACAAGCTGGGCACAGGCAGGCAGATCGATCCCGTGTTATGGAACCACACATGCAGATTACATTTACGGAGAAGTACCATGTGTGCGTAATCTGACCAAAAGAGAGATCGAAGAGGCATATGAGAAGAATACGGGAGTTCTTATTGCTGATTATTTCAAAAACAAAGATTATGAAGCAGTACCGGCCGTGCTGTGCAAGAACCACGGACCTTTTACCTGGGGTAAGGATGCTCATGAGGCAGTTCATAACGCAGTTGTTCTTGAGGAGGTTGCCAAGATGGCATCTCGATGCGAGCTGATCAATCCGGATGTAAAACCGGCACCGCAGGAGCTTCAGGATAAGCATTACTACAGAAAACATGGTGCAAATGCATATTATGGTCAGGTAGACCTGGAAGACTGATCAGAAGAAAAAACAGTTTGACCCGATGGTGGATCGTCAATATCCGCCTGAGTGGAAATGCCGCGGAACAGTACCGCGGCATTTTTTGTCGAAAAATGCAGAAAATGTCAGATTTGCTGACCTTTAACACAGATGCCGCCGAAATATGTGCTAATGTCAAGAAAAATGCAGAACATTAACACATTTATTAAAATAGGTGGCAGGATGAAAATATACGCTTATCAAGGAAAAAAGAATGTTTCCGGAGAAAAAATACGCCAGATGAGGAATATGAAACGGATGTCGCAATCTGCGTTGGCCGCAAAAATGCAGGTGGAAGGAGTGATGCTGGAGCGTGACAGTATCAGCCGGATCGAAGGAGGAGAACGTTTTGTAGCAGATTATGAACTGCGGGTGTTTGCCAAGGTACTGGGAGTGGATGTGAAGTGGCTTCTGAACGAGCAGTAAATAAGGCAATATTGGATTATAGTTCACTGGTAATATTCCGCTGAGAACGGAGTGAAAAGTAGCACAATATTGGTCTGACTGGCAGGAATCTGTGTAAACTACTTGATATTTATGTCGGAAACTGCTACAGTATAAAGAAAAAAAAGACGGCCGGGAAGCCCTGTGGAGGGCAAACGGTCACGGATAAGAAGATAGAGGCGCGGATTTTATCAGTATTTATGGATGCAAGGCCCTGGCAGGCTGTTCATAAAGAAAGGAAAATCTGCCGAAGTGCTCTGGAAGGCCAGATGACAGGGTGCTGGGATAACGTAGAATATGCGTTGTACTGTCACGGATGTGGAGCGCTATCGGTAGCACTTCGGGAAATCTGCATTTAATATGCTGAATGGAGATTTTCTGACAGGCTATAAGTTAAATAAGGATTATTTAACCGGAGGTGTTCTTAAGAAGAGACAGCCTCCGTTTTTTTGTCCCCGAAAAAGGGAGGAGAAAAATGAGTAAAAAAGCAGGAACAGCATTGTCTGTTATGGCAATGATATTCATGGGCGCACTGGCAAGTCCTTTGACTGTGCTGGCTGCGGATGCGGAGGAGACTTACCAGCCTGCTCTGTATGCAACAATCTGGGCACTGCTTCCACCTCTTGTAGCGATCATCCTTGCGCTGATCACGAAAGAAGTATACAGTTCTCTGTTTGTGGGAATTGTAGTAGGAGCACTGCTTTATTCCGGTTTTAAATTCGAGGGAACCGTAACACAGATTTTTGAGGGAGGAATCATCAAGGTTCTTTCTGACAGCTATAACGTAGGAATCCTGATCTTCCTTGTTATCCTGGGATCTGTGGTATGTATGATGAACAAGGCCGGCGGCTCTGCCGCATTCGGACGATGGGCCAGCAAAAAGATCCACACACGTGTGGGTGCAGAGCTTGCATCGATCATCCTTGGAATTCTGATCTTCATTGATGATTATTTTAACTGTCTGACAGTAGGAAGTGTTATGCGTCCGGTAACAGACAGACATCATGTATCCAGAGCAAAATTTGCATATCTGATCGATGCGACAGCCGCTCCGGTATGTATCATCGCACCAATCTCATCCTGGGCGGCAGCAGTCAGCGGATTCGTAGAGGGACAGGATGGACTTGCGATTTTTGTAAGAACCATCCCGTATAACTTTTACGCGATCCTTACTATTGTAATGATGGTTGGCATGGTACTGATGAAAACCGAGTTTGGTGCCATGAGAACACATGAGATCAATGCGCTGAACGGAGATCTTTATACAACATCTGCAAGACCGTATGAGAATGCAACGGATGATGAGACACCGAATCCGAGAGGAAAGGTGATCGATCTTGTGATCCCGATCGTTGTGCTTGTTATCTGCTGTGTCATCAGTATGATCTACACAGGAGGATTTTTCAGCGGAACAGATTTTGTTACCGCATTTTCACAGAGTGATGCCTCTACAGGCCTTGCAATGGGAAGTGCTTTTGGTCTGGTATTTGCCATTATTTTCTATATGATCCGCCGTGTGATCAATTTCAGAGACTGTATGGGATGCATCCCGGAAGGCTTCAAGGCTATGGTACCGGCGATCATGATCCTGACCTTTGCATGGACACTGAAGGCTATGACAGACTCACTTGGTGCAGCGGTATTCGTAGAAGAAGCAATGCGTTCTGTTGCCGGTGGTATTGAAGTTATCCTTCCGGCCATTATTTTCCTGGTTGGATGTGGACTTGCATTTGCTACAGGTACTTCCTGGGGAACCTTTGGTATCCTGATCCCGATCGTTGTTGCGGTATTTGAGAAATCCAGTCCTGAGATGATGATCATTTCCATGTCTGCCTGCATGGCAGGTGCAGTTTGCGGAGACCACTGCTCACCGATCTCCGATACAACGATCATGGCTTCCGCAGGAGCACAGTGTGATCATGTGACTCACGTTTCCACACAGCTTCCGTATGCGATCCTGGCTGCGGCAGTATCCTTTGTAACTTATATTGTTGCAGGTTTTGTAAAAACAGCATGGATCGCTCTTCCGGTGGGAATCGTGCTGATGCTGATCGTACTTTTTGTCATTAAAATGATGAATCCGATGCCGGTTGAGAAGCCAACAGAATAACAGACTAACCCAATGTGGGGGCAGGTTCCCCCATGAATCGCAAATAAAAGGCAGTGACGGAAAGAAATTTCCGAAGCTGCCTTTTTTGTGCTTTCTATAATAATTCTCTTATGTTATAATGCAGGACAGACAGCAAATAGTAAATGATCATATATAGTTTTAAGGAACAGGAGTAAGAATGATAGAATTAGGTAAAAAACAGAAATTACTGGTTGTAAAAACCGTGGATTTCGGAATATATCTTGGAGAGGACCGAAACGCACCTCAGACCGAGCGTGTGCTTCTTCCGTCCAAACAGGTACCGGAAGGAACCAAAGCAGGTGATGAGATCGAAGTATTCATCTATAAGGATTCCCAGGACAGACTGATCGCAACGACCCGTGAGCCGATGCTTCAGGTGGGACAGACAGCAGTCCTTAAGGTAAAACAGGTCACCAGGATCGGTGCTTTTCTTGACTGGGGACTGGAGAAGGATCTTCTTCTTCCGTATCATGAGCAGACCAACCGGGTCCGTGAAGGCGAGGAGTGTCTGGTAGCTCTTTATGTGGATAAGAGCAGCAGACTCTGTGCAACCATGAAGGTGTATCATTATCTTTCCACCAGAACTCCTTATGTACCGGGAGATTTGGTAAAGGGGCGTGTCTATGAGATCAGCGGGAATTTCGGCGTTTTTGTTGCGGTAGATGATAAATATTCCGCTCTGATCCCGGCACGGGAGGCAACAGGCAAGTACAGACCGGGAGCTATTCTTGATCTTCGTGTCACAGAGGTGAAAGAGGATGGCAAGATGAATGTCAGTGACCGCCAGAAGGCTTACATCCAGATCAATGAGGATGCAGAGAGCGTATTCAGCGTGATCGAGGAATTTGCAGGGGTGCTGCCATTTGATGATCATGCCTCACCGGAAGTCATCAAGAGAGAGTTTGGCCTCAGTAAGAACGCATTCAAGCGTGCAGTCGGTCATCTGATGAAGGAAGGAAAAGTAGAGATCCGTGACAAGAGAATCTACATTAAAAAATAACAAGGTGTTGACCGGCTCCGGATCAGACACGCTCCGGCACGTTCAGAGAAAAGTGCAGAGCGGGGAGGATCCGGAGCCCTGTTTTTTACGATAAGGAGAATAAATTTGGAGTTTACACATTTACATGTCCATACAGAATACAGCCTTCTGGATGGCTCCAATAAGATCAAAGAATATGTAGCCAGAGTAAAAGAACTGGGTATGGACAGTGCGGCGATCACCGATCATGGCGTTATGTATGGTGTCATTGATTTTTACAGGGCTGCAAGAGAAGCCGGGATCAATCCGATCCTCGGATGTGAGGTTTATGTGGCTCCGGGCTCCCGTTTTGACAGAGAAGTGGGAAGTGGGGATGACCGTTATTATCATCTGGTCCTGCTGGCTGAGAATAATCAGGGATACAGCAACCTGATGAAAATTGTATCCAAGGCATTTGTGGAAGGGTTTTATTACAAGCCACGTGTGGATCTGGAGCTTCTGGAAAAATATCACGAGGGTATCATTGCCTTAAGTGCCTGCCTTGCAGGAGAGGTCGCCAGATATCTTGCACGTGGAATGTATGAGGATGCCAAGATCGTGGCATTACGTTATCAGGATATTTTCGGAAAAGGAAATTTCTTTCTGGAGCTTCAGGATCATGGGATTCCGGAGCAGCAGACAGTAAATCAGCAGCTTCTCCGTATGCACAGAGAGACGGGGATCGATCTGGTTGCCACCAATGATGTGCATTACACTATGGCAGAGGATGCGGAACCACATGATGTTCTTCTTTGTCTGCAGACTCAGAAAAAGCTCAGCGATGAGAACAGAATGCGCTATGAGGGCGGCCAGTATTATGTGAAATCGCCGGAAGAGATGGCGAGGCTTTTTCCATATGCGCTGGAAGCACTGGAAAACACGCATAAGATCGCGGAGAGATGTCATGTGGAGATTGAATTTGGTGTGACCAAGCTGCCGAAATATGATGTGCCGGACGGACTTACCTCGTGGGAATATCTGAACAAGCTTTGTTATGAGGGACTTGAGCAGCGTTATCATCCGGTAACAGAGGAGCTGAAAAAGCGCCTGGATTATGAGCTGTCTACTATCAAAAATATGGGATATGTAGATTACTTTCTCATCGTATGGGATTTTATCAAATATGCCAGGGACAACGATATCATGGTTGGTCCGGGACGAGGTTCTGCCGCAGGAAGCCTGGTTGCCTATACACTTGGGATCACCCAGCTGGACCCGATCCGGTATGATCTGCTCTTTGAACGTTTCCTGAATCCGGAGCGAGTATCCATGCCGGATATCGATGTGGATTTCTGCTTCGAACGGAGACAGGAGGTTATTGATTATGTAAGAAGAAAATATGGTGATGACTGCGTGGTTCAGATCGTTACCTTCGGTACGCTGGCAGCCCGCGGTGTCATCCGTGATGTGGGCCGTGTTCTGGATATGCCTTATGCCCAGGTGGACACTATTGCCAAGATGATCCCACAGGAGCTGAATATCACCATTGACAAGGCACTGGGAATGAATCCGGAGCTTCGCAAGGCTTACGAGGAACAGGACGATATCCATCGTCTGATCGATCTGGCAAAACGTCTGGAGGGGCTTCCGAGGCATACCTCCATGCATGCGGCAGGTGTTGTGATCAGCCAGAAGGATGTATCGGAATACGTACCCCTTTCCAGAGCACAGGATGGTTCCATTGTCACGCAGTTTACCATGACAACACTGGAAGAGCTGGGACTTCTGAAAATGGATTTCCTGGGCCTCCGTACCCTGACGGTTATTCAGAATGCTGTGAAAATGGTGGAAAAAAGCACCGGTATGCTTCTGGATATGCAAGAGATCGACTACAACGATAAAAAGGTACTGGATTCTCTCGGAACAGGACGTACTGACGGCGTGTTCCAGCTGGAGAGCGCCGGAATGAAAAGCTTCATGAAGGAGCTGAAGCCGCAGAGTCTTGAGGACGTGATCGCGGGAATTTCGCTTTACCGTCCGGGCCCCATGGATTTCATTCCGCAGTACATCCGCGGAAAAAACCGTCCGGATACCATCCGTTATGATTGTCCGCAGATGGAGCCGATCCTGAAGCCGACCTATGGCTGTATCGTATACCAGGAGCAGGTTATGCAGATCGTCCGTGAGCTTGCAGGCTATACCCTTGGACGAAGTGATCTGGTACGCCGTGCCATGTCTAAGAAAAAAGCTTCTGTTATGGCAAAAGAACGCCAGAATTTCGTTTACGGAAATGCCGAAGAGGGAGTACCGGGATGTATCGCCAACGGTATTTCCGAGGAGATCGCAAACAAGATCTACGATGAGATGACAGATTTTGCAAAGTATGCCTTCAATAAGTCTCACGCTGCCGCTTATGCGGTGGTCTCCTACCAGACGGCATATCTCAAATATTACTATCCGGTAGAGTTCATGGCTGCACTGATGACATCCGTTGTGGAAATGCCAAACAAGGTTGCCGAATATATTTCTGTATGCCGCCAGATGGGGATCCGGATCCTTCCGCCGGATATCAATCATGGTGTTTATGGCTTTTCTGTTGACAATGGTGCCATTCGTTATGCACTTTCTGCCATCAAGAGCATCGGCCGTCCGGTAATCGAGGGGATCGTGCGGGAGCGTGAGGAGCACGGAGAATATACCTCCCTGAAAACATTTATTGAGCGAAATATCGACCAGATCAACAAGAGGGTTGTGGAAAATCTGATCAAGGCCGGAGCGCTGGATTGCCTGGAGGGAAACCGGAATCAGAAAATGACGGTTTATACGCAGATCATAGACAGTATCAACCAGGATAAGAAGCATACCATGGCGGGACAGCTGAGTCTTTTTGATATTGCGCCTGAAGAAGATAAAAACGAATTTGAGATCCGTATGCCGCAGGCTGCAGAATATCCGAAGGAGACGATACTGACCTTTGAGAAGGAAGTTCTCGGCATCTATCTCAGCGGTCATCCGCTGGAGCGTTACCGGAATATGATGGAAAAAATGATCTCTGCAAAAACTTCTGATTTTCAGCCGGATGATGAAACAGGGATACCGGAGGTTTACGATAATCAGAAAGTGATCGTGGGCGGAATGATCACGGATAAAACCATAAAATATACAAAGAATAATAAGGTAATGGCGTTCCTTACAGTGGAGGATCTGGTAGGCACCGTGGAGGTTGTGGTATTTCCACGTGATTACGAAAAATGCCAGATGTTCCTGAATGAAGATGCCCGGCTCTTTATTCAGGGAAGAGTATCCGCAGAAGACGACAAAGCCAGTAAGCTGATCCTGGAAAAGGTCCGTCTTTTTGATGATATGCCAAGAGAACTGTGGCTCCAGTTTGAAAGCCGGGAAGAGTACGCAAAAGCCGAAACCGGTCTGGTAGACGATCTGATGGAATCCAGAGGAAACAGCACGGTGGTTATTTATCTCAAAGATGTCAAGGCAATGAAGAAACTTCCTCCTGCTTATCAGGTCCATATCGAGGATTCCTGGCTGGAACGCATGTGTGAAAAATATGGAAGTTCCAATGTTAAAATTGTGGAGAGAGTATTGAAAAACTTATAAAAATGCTATAAACTATACCCGAATATGTGTATTACAATAGGTTGTTTCATAAGATGGAGGATAACAATATGGCAGAGAACAAAATCAAAACGATCGGCGTTTTGACCAGTGGCGGTGACGCACCTGGAATGAATGCTGCAATCCGTGCTGTTGTCAGAAGAGGATTAAGCAGCGGACTGAACGTAAAGGGAATCTATAAAGGATACAGCGGTCTCTTAAATGAAGAGATCAGAGATATGACAGCAAAGGACGTTTCCGATACGATTGAGCGAGGTGGAACAATTCTTTATACTGCCAGATGTGCAGAGATGAGAACAGAGGAAGGACAGCAGCAGGCTGCAGAGATCTGCAGAAAGCATGGGATCGACGGCCTTGTTGTTATCGGTGGAGACGGTTCCTTCGCAGGTGCGCAGAAGCTTGCGAACCTTGGAATCAACACCATTGGCCTGCCGGGAACTATTGACCTTGATATCGCATGTACCGAGTACACCATCGGTTTTGATACTGCTGTAAATACAGCTATGGAAGCTATTGACAAGGTACGTGATACATCCACATCCCATGAGAGATGCAGTATCATCGAGGTTATGGGACGTAACGCCGGATACCTTGCAGTATGGTGCGGTATCGCAAACGGTGCTGAGGATATCCTGATCCCGGAGAAATATGATTATGACGAGCAGAAGCTTATTGACAATATCGTAGAGAGCCGTAAGAAAGGCAAGAAACACCATATCATCGTAAATGCTGAGGGCATCGGCCATTCAGAGGCTATGGCGAAACGTATCGAGGCTGCGACAGGCATCGAGACACGTGCAACTATCCTTGGTCACATGCAGCGTGGTGGAAGCCCTACATGTAAGGACCGTGTATATGCGTCCATGATGGGTGCTCTCGCAGTAGATCTTCTTGTTGCCGGAAAACGCAGCCGTGTGGTTGGATACCGTCATGGTGAGTTTGTTGATTTCGACATCAATGAGGCTCTTGCAATGCAGAAGAATGTAGATTCCTACATGTGGGAGGTCTGCAATTCTCTTTCTCATAATTACAGAAAATAAAAATATTTATGAACTTAAAAAAAGTTTCAGACGGATTGCATAAACTGAATACGTCACAAATAATTGCCCTCGGCTTTGCGGGGGTGATTTTTGTAGGTGGACTTATTTTATGGCTGCCGTTCTGCAGCGCACCCGGGCAGGCTGTTACCTTCCCGGATGCTGTTTTTACAGCGGCGACCAGCGTATGCGTGACAGGACTTTCCACAGTTGTCATGGCAGTTCAGTGGAGCCCCATTGGAAAAGCGGTTATCCTGTGCCTGATACAGATCGGCGGGATCGGACTGATCGCACTGGCAAATATGATATTCATCAGCCTCCGGCGGAAAATCTCCCTGAAAAACCGGCGGATCATCAAGGAATCCTATAACCTGGATGAAATGGGTGGAGTCGTGGCTGTAGTCCGCAGTGTGGTGAAATGCGTGTTTCTTGCAGAAGGAATCGGTGCGCTCCTGTATGCGTTTTGCTTTGTACCGGAATTTGGAATAAAAAAAGGTCTGGTGCATGCCATATTTCTGGCGGTATCTGCATTCTGCAACGCAGGGATCGATCTTTTCGGGGAAACAAGCCTTTCGGTATATGTGAGCAATCCGCTGGTCAATATCACTACGATTGGCCTGATCATTGTGTCAGGTCTTGGATTTATCGTCTGGTGGGATCTGTGGGATAAATTCCGCAAGGTTCTGAGAAAAGATCTTTCTCCATCCAGAGTTTTTCGTGTACTGCGGCTTCAGAGCAAGCTGGTCCTTACGATGACCGGGATCCTGGTATTTTCAGGGGCATTTCTGGTATTTATTTTTGAATCCGGAAATCCTGCCACGCTGAAGGGGGCACCACTGGGAACAAAGATCATGGCATCCTTTTTCCAGTCAGTGACAACACGTACGGCGGGCTTTTATACCATGGATCAGGCGCTTTTGTCCACACCTACAGTGATCATTTCCCTGCTGTGGATGTTTATCGGAGGATCACCCATGGGCACTGCCGGTGGTGTGAAGACTACTACCATTGCGGTTCTGATCCTTTCCATTGCAGCATATCTTCAGGGAAAAAAGGATGTAGAGGTATACGGCCGCAGGATCCGTGAGAGCTATCTCCGTTCGGCCATGGTTGTTGCAGGAACCAGTGTACTGATCCTTTTTACCATGACGGTGCTTCTGTCCGCAGCAATGCCGGGAGTGGATCTGGCAGATGTTTTATATGAGATCACTTCTGCGGGGGCTACAGTAGGACTTTCCAGAGGACTGACACCTCAGCTGAATGTGGCAGGCAAGTGGATCGTGATCCTTACCATGTATCTGGGACGTATCGGACCGCTGACACTTGGAACAGCAGTTGTGATGCGTGTACGCAACAGGCCGGGAAGCACCACGCATCTCGGTGAAGAAGATATCATGATCGGTTAAACAGGAGAATAGAATGAAAAATAAATCTTTTGCCGTGATCGGGCTTGGACAGTTTGGAATGACTCTGGCGGTGACGCTGGCAGAGTCAGACTGTGATGTCCTTGCCATTGATGACAAAGAAGAAAATATCGAAGAGATTTCCGAAAAAGTAACCTATGCGGTAAAAGCAGATGTCCGTGAACCGGGAATCCTGAAGGCTCTGGGAGTTCAGAATGTGGATGTAGCCATTATCGCAGTTGCCGAAAATCTGGAAGCTAGTATTTCCGCAACCATGCAGGCTAAGGATCTGGGAGTGCCCTTTGTAGTTGCAAAAAGTATGAATTCTCTTCATGGACGTATACTCGACAAAATTGGTGCAGATAAGATCATTTATCCGGAACAGTCCATGGGACTGAGAGTTGCCAGAAATCTTATGTCCGGCGGGTATCTGGATGTGTTTGAGCTTTCGGCGGAGTTCAGTATGGCGGAGTTTTCCATGCCGGTATCCTGGATCGGAAAAAATCTGGTAGATCTGAATATACGGGAGCGTTTTCACATTAATATCATTGGCATCAAGCAAGGTGAAAATGTCACGGTAGATCTGGATCCTTCCGAACCGCTTCCGGACAACTGTTCCATAATCGCCATCGGAAAAAACAAAGATCTGAATGCAAGTCGTGAGGAATTACGTTAACCGAATACGGATTGCCGGAAGGAGAGAAATAAAAGTATGATAACCAGTGTATCAAATGCAAAAATAAAAAATGTCATGCAGCTGAACCAGAAGGCAAAAGCCAGAAGAGAGCAGGGACTTTTTGTGGCAGAGGGCCGGAAAATGTTTCTGGAAGCACCGGAAAGCTGGGTTTCCCAGGTGTTTGTCTCCGAGACAGTTTCCCGGGATGGAGAGCTGATGTCTCAGGCAGAAAAATATCCCTGTGAGATCGTGAAGGATTCTGTATTCCGTCAGATGTGTGATACCAAAACTCCCCAGGGAATCCTGACAGTTCTGAAGCTGCCTTCCTGGAGCGAGGAGGAGGTACTGGCAGGAGAAAATCCTCTGGTCATGGTTTTGGAGGATCTTCAGGATCCGGGAAATGCGGGAACCATTCTCAGGACCGGTGAGGGCGCCGGCGTAAGCGGAGTTTTCCTCACAAAAACCTGCGTGGATATCACAAATCCCAAGGTGATCCGTTCTACCATGGGCTCCATTTACAGAATGCCTTTTCTATATGTGGAAGATGTGGTATCATTAGAGAAGAAGCTGAAAGAAAAGGAAATCCGCAGTTTTGCAGCTCATCTGAAGGGCGAGAATTCCTATGATCAGGAATCCTATAAGGGCGGTACCGCATTTTTCATTGGAAACGAGGGAAAGGGCCTGACTGATCAGGCGGCGGAGGCAGCAGACTGTCTGATCCGCATTCCCATGTGCGGAAAGGTAGAATCGCTGAATGCTGCCATGGCATCAGGAATTCTGATGTACGAAGCTGCAAGACAGAGAAGAGAATAAGAGAGGAGGGGTTTTATGACACCTTTGGCCTGGCTTGGAATACTGGCAATTTTACTGGTAATTGAAGCGATCACGGTAGGACTTACCACTGTCTGGTTTGCAGGCGGTGCATTTGTGGCGTGCATTGCCTCGTGGCTTGGAGGGGGAATTGTTGTACAGCTCCTTTTATTTTTCGGAGTTTCCGTGGTGCTTCTGATCTTTACCAGACCTCTGGCGGTCCGCTACATGAACAAGGGCGTGGAAAAGACCAATGCAGAGAGTCTTCTGGGAAAAAGAGCCGTAGTGATACAGACGGTCAACAACCTGGCCCAGACCGGGCAGGTGAGGATCAATGACATCGAGTGGACTGCACGGACCGTAGATGACGGGGAAGAAATTCCAACAGGTGCAGTGGTTGAGATCGAAGAGATCCGCGGAGTGAAGCTGATCGTAAAAGAACTTAGCAAGGAGGGCTAAATTATGGGTGGAGTTGTTGTTTTGCTTGTAGTCATTGTTCTTGTGCTGTGGGTGCTTGCATCCTGCATCCGCATTGTACCACAGGCCTATGCAGTGGTACTGGAACGTCTTGGTGCTTACAAGGCTACCTGGAGTACAGGAATCCATTTCAAGGTTCCGTTCATTGAGCGTGTTGCAAGAAGAGTAAACCTGAAAGAACAGGTTGTGGATTTTCCACCGCAGCCGGTAATTACCAAAGATAATGTAACCATGCAGATCGATACGGTTGTATTTTTCCAGATCACAGATCCGAAGCTTTACGCATATGGCGTTGAGAATCCGATCATGGCTATCGAGAATCTTTCTGCTACAACACTTCGTAACATCATCGGTGATCTGGAGTTGGATCAGACACTGACATCCAGAGAGACGATCAACACGAAGATGAGAGCATCTCTGGATGTGGCAACCGATCCTTGGGGAATCAAGGTAAACCGCGTGGAACTTAAGAACATTATCCCACCGGCAGCCATCCAGGATGCAATGGAGAAGCAGATGAAGGCAGAACGTGAACGCCGTGAAGCCATCTTACGTGCCGAAGGTGAGAAGAAGTCTACAATTCTTGTGGCAGAAGGTCACAAAGAGTCTGCAATTCTGGACGCCGAAGCTGAGAAGCAGGCGGCTATCCTGAAAGCAGAAGCACAGAAAGAAGCCACGATCCGTGAGGCTGAAGGTAAGGCAGAAGCCATCATGAAAGTACAGCAGGCAAATGCCGATGGAATTCGTTTCCTGAAAGAAGCAGGAGCCGATGAGGCTGTTCTTACCATGAAAAGTCTGGAAGCATTTGCAAAAGCTGCTGATGGAAAAGCAACAAAGATCATCATCCCGTCAGAGATCCAGAGCATTGCAGGTCTGGTAAAATCTGTTACAGAGATTGGCGCAGACGATAAAAAAGAAGAAAAGTAGACAAAAGACATAAGATAAAAGTCAAAGAATAAAAGCGAGGTACAAAACAATGGATTTAAAAGGCAGAAATTTCCTGACACTGAAAGATTTCACACCAGAAGAGATCACATATCTGCTTGATCTTTCCGCAGAATTAAAAGAAAAAAAGAAAAAAGGAATTCCGGTTGATAAATACAGAGGAATGAATGTGGCATTGATCTTTGAAAAGACCAGTACCAGAACCCGCTGTTCTTTTGAAGTAGCTGCTCACGATATGGGTATGGGAACGACTTACCTTGATCCTTCAGGTTCACAGATTGGGAAGAAAGAAAGTATCGAAGATACAGCAAGAGTTCTCGGAAGAATGTTTGATGGAATCGAGTATCGTGGATTTGGACAGGAGATTGTGGAGGAACTGGCCAAATATGCAGGCGTTCCAGTATGGAACGGACTGACGAATGAGTATCATCCGACACAGATGCTGGCGGATATGCTGACGATTCGTGAACATTTCGGACATCTGAAAGGTATCAAACTGGTATACATGGGTGATGCAAGATACAATATGGGCAATTCCCTGATGATCGCATGTGCCAAATTAGGTATGCATTTTGTGGCATGTACGTCTAAGAACTATTTCCCGAATGAGGAACTGGTAGAGACTTGCAAAGGATATGCAAAAGAGACAGGAGCAACCATCACACTGACAGAAGATATCGAAAGCGGAACCAAAGATGCAGACGTTATCTGTACGGATGTATGGGTATCCATGGGTGAGCCGGACGAAGTATGGGAAGAACGTATCCGCGAACTGTCCCCATACAAGGTGACAAAGAAAGTAATGGAAAATGCAGGAGAACAGGCAATCTTCTTACACTGTCTGCCGGCATTCCACGATCTGAAGACAAAGATCGGTAAACAGATCCATGACAAATTCGGTCTGGACGATATGGAAGTTACAGATGAAGTATTCGAGTCTCCACAGTCAAAAGTATTTGACGAGGCAGAGAACCGTATGCATACGATCAAGGCTGTCATGGTGGCAACACTTGGTGAAAGAGAGTAGGCAAGATCAGACAGATTATGAAATCAGAAATATTACGTTTGTTAAAAGAAAGCGATACATATATTTCCGGACAGCAGTTGTGCGAACAGTTTCAGGTATCCAGAACGGCCATCTGGAAAGTGATCGACCAGCTTAAAAAAGAAGGTTATGAGATAGAGGCGGTGCGCAACAAAGGCTACCGCCTTATCGACAGTCCGGATGTTATGTCAAAAGCAGAGATTGAAAGTCTTGTAGACACAAAATGGGCAGGAAAAAATGTCGTATATTACGATGAAATTGACTCGACCAATAACCGCGCCAAAGAAGCCGGAGATAACGGGGCTGCTCACGGTACTTTATTCGTGGCAGATATGCAGGTGGCAGGAAAAGGCCGCAGAGGCCGTGTCTGGAAATCACCGTCCGGAAGCAGTATCTATATGACGATCCTGTTGTATCCGGATATTCCGCCGGTAAAGGCACCACAGCTTACGTTACTTATGGCGATCGCTGTGGCAGAAGGTATCCAGGAAGTGACCGGACTTGAGACGAAGATCAAGTGGCCGAATGATATCGTGGTGAACGGCCGGAAGATCTGCGGTATTCTGACGGAAATGAGTACGGAGATCGACTATATCAATCATGTCGTGATCGGTGCCGGAATCAATGTGAATCAGGATACATTTTCGGATGATATTAAGGCAACGGCTTCCTCACTTAAGCTGGAACTCGGAAAGAGCGTAAAGCGTTCCGAGCTGATCGCAGCAGTGATGAAGAGCTTTGAAAAATGCTATGAGATCTTCATTGAGACGGAAGATCTGTCGGGCTTACAGGAACTTTATAATTCCATGCTGGTGAACCGGGATCAGGAGGTCAAGGTCCTGGAACCAGGAAATGAATATAAAGCGCACGCCATCGGCATCAATCAGACTGGAGAACTGATTGTAAGAACGCCGGATGGGAAAGAAAAAGAAATCTATGCCGGAGAGGTATCAGTTAGAGGTGTTTATGGGTATGTATGATGAAAAAGTGGTGCTTTGCGGCGCCAATTCATATGAAGAAAAATATTATCTGAATCCGGATTTTGAACAGCTCCCGGATGATGTAAAGAATGAACTGAAGATCATGTGCGTGTTGTATGTGCATGATGTAGGAGGAATCCTGACGCTGGTATTCGAAGAGAACGGGGAATTATGCTTTGAAGTAACCTCCGATGATTTTGACCCGATGTTCGATGACATCGGAAGCCAGCTTAAGATCAAGCAGCTGCAGAGAGACAAGCAGGATCTTCTGCAGGCATTGCAGTTATATTATAAAGTATTCTTCCTGGGTGAAGAGATAAACAGCGAAGAGTAACTATAAGGAAACAGACAAAACAGGAGGAGAAAGATGCTTCTTGTAATCGATGTAGGAAATACGAACATTACACTCGGAGTGTTTAACAAAGACGAATTATTTGGCACATTCCGTATGAAGACAAAGCAGCCGAGAACATCGGATGAATATGGAATTACTTTACAGGAACTGGTAGAAAGACACGGGATCGAAAGCTCGAAGATCAATGCAGTGATCCTTGCATCCGTAGTGCCGGATGTGATGCATTCACTCGGCAGTGCGATTATCAAATATTTCGGCGTAAAGCCGGTGGTTGTATCTGCAGGAATTAAGACGGGAATCCGTATCGTCACGGAGAACCCGAGACAGGTCGGCCCGGACCGTATCGTAGATGCAGTCGGTGCTTACACCTTATATGGTGGACCGGCGATCGTGGTAGACTTCGGAACGGCAACGACATTTGATGTGATCGGCCCAGACGGAACATTTGAGGCGGGCGTGATCGCACCGGGAATCCGTACTTCGGCACAGTCTCTCTGGGGAGAGGCAGATATGCTTCCGGCAATCGAGATCCGCAAGCCGAATTCCATTCTCGCAAAAGAGACGATCACGGCAATGCAAGCAGGCCTTGTATATGGTCAGATCGGTCAGACTGAATATATCATTAAGCGTATGAAAGAAGAGTCCGGCTACCCGGATGCAAAGGTTATTGCAACCGGCGGACTTGGCAAGATGATTGCGAATGAAACAGACATGATCGATGTGTATGATTCACAGCTTACGTTAAAAGGACTTCGGTTCATTTACGAAAAGAATAAAAAAAGTAAATAATCTACGGTGTTGATAATGTAGACTTTCAGAGAAATGTGCAGCACTATATATCAAGATGGTTCCGCCAGTGTAAGAGTGGGGCTATCTTAGCTGATATATAGTGCTGTGTGTTTCTTGCAGGAAATGAAGTATAATTGTGAGAAGAATGATAAGTATCCTGGAATAATCGAAAATAGAAGATGTTTGTAAATTGTTCAGGGATAACCAGGACAGAAGATAATAGTAATTAAAATTAATTAACAGGAGTAGAAAGATGAAAATCGGGAATGTTAATCTGGCAAATCCATATATTCTCGCGCCGATGGCGGGAGTAACGGATCTGCCGTTCAGACTGCTCTGTAAAGAGCAGGGAGCCGGACTTTTGTGCATGGAGATGATCAGCGCGAAAGCCCTGCAGTATAAAAATAAGAATACCAAAGCATTACTTGCGATCCATCCGGGGGAGTATCCGGTGTCGTTACAGCTCTTTGGTTCCGATCCAAAGATCATGAGCGAGATGGCGAAAATGATCGAAGAGCTGCCGTTCCAGATCCTGGACATCAATATGGGATGTCCGGTTCCGAAGGTAGTACGGAACGGCGAAGGTTCTGCACTTATGAAGAATCCGAAGCTGGTACATGAGATCGTATCGGCAGTGTCGAAAGCAATCGAAAAGCCGGTAACGGTGAAAATCCGGAAAGGATTTGACGATGATCATATCAATGCTGTAGAGATCGCAAAGATCATTGAAGATGCAGGCGGTGCGGCAGTTGCCGTGCACGGACGGACAAGGGAACAGTATTATTCCGGTAAAGCAGACTGGGATATCATCCGTCAGGTCAAAGAAGCCGTATCCATTCCGGTGATAGGAAATGGTGATGTAATTTCAGGAGAAAAGGCACTTCAGATGAGAAGAGAAACCGGCTGTGACGGCGTGATGATCGGAAGAGGTGCACAGGGCAATCCATGGATCTTCCATGAACTTCAGGAATATGAAAGAACCGGTGTTGTTCCTCCGAGACCGACTCCGGAGAAGATCAAAGAGACAATGCTCAGACATGCAAGACTACAGATTGAATTCAAGGGAGACTTTATCGGGATCAGGGAAATGCGTAAGCATGTTGCCTGGTACACAAAGGGAATGAAAGGTTCTGCAAAACTCAGGGATGCGATCAACCAGGTGGAATCTTATGAAGAGTTGGTGGAACTTCTGGACAAGGCGATTGTATAAACAGAGAATCTGAATAATAGATACCGTCGGAAAATGAAAAGAACAGGCGTAAAATAGGGATATACAAGAGACAAAAACATTGACATAAAACACGCATTTATGTATAATAATGAAATTGTGAAAGTATCTTTATTCTATGACAGATTAAATATTCAGATAGATGATTCAGGCATAAAAATGTCAGAGTAATATGGAACAGAAAAAGGAGCAGGAGACAGATGGAAGCAAAGAAAAAATTACTTACTTATGCTGGTTTAAAAGCACTGGAAGACGAACTTGAAAACCTCAAGGTTGTAAAACGTAGAGAGATTGCACAGAAGATCAAAGAAGCAAGAGAACAGGGAGACTTATCAGAGAACGCTGAGTACGATGCAGCAAAAGACGAGCAGAGAGACATTGAAGCACGTATCGAAGAACTGGAAGCAATTCTTAAGAATGCAGAAGTTGTAGTAGAAGATGAAGTTGATTTCGATAAGATCAACATCGGATGTACTGTAAAAGTATTCGACATCACATTTGACGAAGAGATGGAATTCAAACTGGTCGGTTCTACAGAGGCGAACAGTCTGGAAGGAAAGATCTCTAACGAATCACCGGTTGGTCAGGCTCTGATGGGCAAACAGATCGGAGATGTCGTAACAGTAGAGACACAGGCTGGAGTAATGGAGTACAAGGTACTGGACATCAGCCGTTCATTATAAGAGACAGGCAGATACCCGTCGAAGAATAACAAGGACACAAGACTCAGGCCTCTCTTACACGGGAGGTCTGAATTCAGATAAGGAAGGAGAATAAAAAAGTGGCTAAGCAGCAGAACAATGGACAGGAACAGGACGTGAACCAGTTAAGAAAGGTTCGACGTGAGAAATTAGCAGACCTTCAGCAGAATGGAAAAGATCCATTTCAGATTACAAAATTCAATCAGACACATCACTCATTGGAAGTGAAGAGTCTGTATGAAGCACATGAAGCAGAACTTTTAAAAGACCACCAGACACCAGACGTAGAGGGAATGAATGAAGAGCAGGCGAAAGAGGTTCTGAAGAAAGATTATGAAGAGAGAAGAAGTATCATGGATGCCAATCCGATTCATGTATCTATCGCAGGACGTATGATGTTCAAGAGAGTTATGGGTAAGGCTTCTTTCTGCAACATTCAGGATCTGCAGGGAAGTATCCAGGTATATGTTGCAAGAGATGCGATCGGAACAGACTCTTACACAGATTTTAAACGTTCTGATATTGGTGACATTTTCGGATTAGAAGGATTTGCGTTCAGAACAAGAACAGGAGAGATTTCTATCCATGCAGAGAAGATGACACTTCTTTCTAAGAGTTTACAGATCCTTCCGGAGAAGTTCCATGGATTAACAGATACCGATACACGTTACCGTCAGAGATATGTAGATCTGATCATGAATCCAGAGTCAAAAGAGACATTTATCAAACGTTCTCAGATCCTCAAAG
>ENA-OWPB01001491-OWPB01001491.1-human-gut-metagenome-genome-assembly--contig:-NODE-1491-length-20635-cov-24.430661_pt1 | contig 20635 bp, 17 predicted proteins | sample MGYA00248260_ERZ651838 | MGnify/ENA primary metagenome ERZ651838 (study PRJEB26924, sample SAMEA4378304) | human gut metagenome | biome: human gut; feature: human-associated habitat; material: faeces...
TCCTGCACGTCAAGCAGATGCTCTACCAGCTGAGCTAACCGTCCATATTCTGTTTGTGCCGCAATCAGCTTGATTATGATATCATACCGCCGGGCAAAAAGCAAGCCCTTTTTTGAAAATTCTGCAAACTTTTTGATGCCCGGTTTGCTGGGAATGGAAAATCAGCCGCCCAGCGCACATTTTGTAAACCGGCTCAAGGCGTTTCCGTTGCCCTGAACGCCGGTTTGTGGTATAATACATTGATTATAATAGGAAAGGTATCGCAGAATGAGAGTTTTGGGCATCGACCCGGGTTACGCCATTGTGGGCTGGGGCGTTTTGGACTATGCGGGCAACCGGTTTGCACCGGTGGATTTCGGGGCCGTGTGCACCGATGCCGGGGTGCCGTTTGAGCAGCGGCTGGACGAGGTCTACACCGGCATCCGGGAGGTCATTGAGCGGACACAGCCTGAGGTGCTTGCCATCGAAAAGCTGTTCTACCAGCACAACCAGACCACCGTGATCGGCGTGGCCGAGGCCCGAGGGGTCATCCTGCTGGCGGCGGCGCAGGCGGGCATCCCCATCTACGAGTACACCCCCATGCAGGTGAAACAGGCCGTTACCGGCTACGGCAAGGCCGTGAAAAAGCAGGTGCAGGAGATGACCCGCATCCTGCTACATCTGCCTGCTGTGCCCAAGCCCGATGATACTGCCGATGCACTGGCCATGGCTATCACCTTTTGCCATACCAACGGCAACCAGCTGAACCGCTTTGCAAGAAGGGGCGTTGGGCCGATTTGAGCCCTCTCCGTCAATGCTGCGCATTGCCACCTCTCCCGAAGGGAGAGGCAATCGCGGCTTTTGGTATCAGTGGATGAGCACAGTAGCAGCTGCCCAATTCGATGCTTTGGCTCCCCCTTTGGGGGAGCTGGCGAGCGAATGCGAGACTGAGAGGGGAAGACTGCGGGAGGATAACTATGATTTACAGTCTATCCGGAAAAATCATCAAAAAGACCCTGAACGCTGTGGTGGTGAGCTGCGGCGGGGTGGGCTACTATGTACAGTGCCCGACCAGCGTTGCGGGCGCACTGCCCGGGGTGGGCCGGGAAGCCACCCTTTACACCGTGATGAGCGTGACCGAAAATGACATCAGCCTGTACGGCTTTGCCACCGAGGAGCAGCAGAGCTGCTTTGAGCTGCTGACCGCCGTTTCCGGTGTGGGCCCCAAGGTGGGCCTGGCCATTCTCAGCGTCATGGAGCCTGACCGGGTGGCGCTGGCGATCTCGGCGGGCGACCACAAGGCCTTCAAGGCAGCATCCGGCGTGGGCCCCAAGCTGGCCCAGCGCATCGTGCTGGAGCTGAAGGATAAGGTAGCAAAAGGCTTTGTGGATGGCATCAACCTCGAGGATGTGGGCGCGGCCACTGCCGCCCCCGCCGCACAGGGAGCCGGGCAGGCCATTGCGGCGCTGGTCTCGCTGGGGTACAGCCAGAGCGAAGCCGCCCTGGCCGTTTCCAAGATCGACGCAAGCCTTCCCGTGGAAGAGATCATCAAGCTGGCCCTGCGGGGCATGGCAGGCAGGAGGTAATCCATGCAGGACGAAACCGCGCTCTATGGCGCAAAAATGATGCAGCCCAGCTTAACGGCGGCGGACAACGAGGAAAACAGCCTCCGCCCGCAGCATCTGGAGGACTACATCGGACAGGACAAGGTCAAGCAGAACCTGAAAATCTATCTGGAAGCCGCCAAGCGGCGCGGTGAGCCCATGGATCACATCCTGCTCTATGGCCCCCCGGGCCTGGGCAAGACCACGCTGGCGGGCATCATCGCCAACGAGATGGGGGTGCAGATCCGCATCACCAGCGGCCCTGCCATTGAGAAGCCCGGCGACCTTGCCGCCCTGCTGACCAATCTGCAGGAGGGCGATGTGCTCTTCATTGATGAGATCCACCGCCTGTCCCGGCAGGTGGAGGAGGTGCTCTACCCGGCGCTGGAGGATTACGCGCTGGATATTATGATCGGCAAGGGCCCCAGCGCCCAGAGCATCCGGATCAACCTGCCCCGCTTCACGCTGGTGGGCGCTACCACCCGTGCGGGCCAGATCACCGGCCCCCTGCGGGACCGCTTTGGTGTGCTGCTCAAGCTGGAGCTGTACAGCCCCGATGAGCTGAGCCGGATCATCCAGCGCTCGGCGGGCATCCTCGACCAGCCCATCACCCCGGAGGGCGCTTACGAGCTGGCCAAATGCAGCCGGGGCACCCCCCGCGTGGCAAACCGCTTCTTGAAGCGTGTCCGCGACTTTGCCACCGTGCTGGGGGATGGCATCATCGACCGGGATGTTTCTCTGATGAGCCTGAAGCGGATGGACGTGGACGCGCTGGGTCTGGACGAGCTGGACCGCAGCCTGCTCCGCGCCATCATTGAGATGTACAACGGCGGCCCTGTGGGCCTGGAAACGCTGGCGGCGGCGCTGGGCGAGGAGGCCGTGACGCTGGAGGATCTGTGTGAGCCCTACCTGATGCAGATGGGATTTCTGACCCGCACCCCCCGGGGCCGCTGTGCCACCCGCCTTGCCTATGAGCACCTGGGCCTGAAAGCTCCCGAGACCGGAAGCCCGGAGGACAACGGCCAGCAGAGCCTGTTCTGAGCCGTTTGAAGAGAGAAAGGAGGACGCTTATGCGCCCTGCAGATAGTTGGAAAGATTACGAGCTGCTGGATGCCACCGGCGGCAACCGCCTGGAGCGCTGGGGGGAGACCATCCTCATCCGGCCCGACCCGCAGGTGGTGTGGAAAACCGAGAAGCAGAGCCCGCTCTGGGCCAAGGCCGATGCCATCTACCACCGCTCCAATCAGGGCGGCGGTGAGTGGGAGTACCGCCGCCGTCTGCCTGAGAAGTGGAAGATCTCCTGCGGTGAGGGCGAGGACAAGCTGACCCTCATCGTCAGCCCCACCGGCTTCAAGCACACCGGCGTGTTCCCGGAGCAGGCTGTCAACTGGGCCTGGTACGCCAAAAAGATCCGCGCGGCAGGCCGCCCTGTCAAGGTGCTGAACCTGTTTGGCTATACCGGCGGCGCAACGCTGGCCTGTGCCGCTGCGGGTGCTGCTGTCTGCCATGTGGATGCTTCCAAGGGCATCGTAGCGTGGGGCAAGGACAACGCCGTGGCCAGTGGTCTGGCGGACCGGCCCATCCGCTGGCTGGTGGACGACTGCGCCAAGTTTGTGGCCCGGGAAAAGCGCCGGGGCAACACCTACGATGGCATCATCATGGACCCGCCCAGCTACGGCCGCGGCCCCGGCGGCGAGATCTGGAAGCTGGAGGACTGCATCTATGAGCTCATCAGCCAGTGCGAGGAAGTGCTGAGCGATACGCCTCTCTTCTTTGCGGTCAACAGCTATACCACCGGCCTGTCCCCCGCGGTCATGGAGTATATGCTCAAGACCACGCTGGTGCCCCGCTTTGGCGGCAAGACCAGCTGTGATGAGATCGGCCTGCCCGTTTCCGCCACCGGCGGCGTTGTGCCCTGCGGCGCAACGGCGATCTGGGAGGAATGAACTCCCTCAGTCACGGCTGTCGCCGTGCCAGCTCCCTCGGGGAGGGAGCCTTTGGCATGGCGGGAACGTTGACCGTTGACCGTTTGCCGGAAAACTTCTCGGTTGCGCCAGAGGCCCCATCTCAGAGGGGGCTGTCTGCGAAGCAGACTGGGGGAGTGTCCTGACGGCAGCCATTCTGAAAAAATGAAGAAGAACCAAGAATGGGGTACAGCCCTTTTGAGAAGGGCGCACCACCGGAAAGAGAAAACCTATGGAAGAAACGATTTTAACTGCGAAAGATCTGAAGTTCCGCTATGACCCGGAACAGCCGGACTACGCCCTGAACGGCGTGTCGGCTGAGGTGAAGCGGGGCGAATTTGTGGCAGTGCTGGGGGCCAACGGCTGTGGAAAATCCACGCTGGCCAAGCACTTCAACGCCATCCTCCTGCCGGAGAGCGGCACTGTGCTGGTAGAAGGGATGGACACCAAAGACGAGGACAAGATCTACGATATCCGCCAGACCGTGGGCATGGTGTTCCAGAGCCCGGACAACCAGATCGTTGCCACCGTGGTGGAGGAAGATGTTGCCTTTGCGCTGGAAAATCTGGGCGTGCTGCCGGAGGAGATGCGCCGCCGCGTGGATGAAGCGATGAAGATGGCAGGCATCTACGAGTACCGGGAGCGTGCGCCCCACAACCTGTCCGGCGGCCAGAAGCAGCGCGTTGCCATTGCGGGCGTGGTCGCCATGCGGCCTGACTGCCTGATCCTGGATGAGGCCACCGCCATGCTTGATCCCCGGGGCCGGGAGCAGGTGATGCAGACCATCCACCATCTGAACAAGAACATGGGCATCACGGTGGTGTCCATCACCCACTATATGGAGGAAGCTGCTCAGGCCGACCGCGTGCTGGTGATGAGCAAGGGCAATGTGGTCATGGAAGGAACCCCGAAAGAGGTATTCAGCCAGACCGAAAAGGTGCGCGCCCTGCGGCTGGATGTGCCGCAGGCTGCCGAGCTGCGGGATGAGCTGGTCAAGGCCGGCATCCCCATGCCCGAGGGCATCATCGACACCGGCGCGTGCGCACAGGCTCTGTATGAGCTTTTGAAGTAAGGGAGGGGACGGAAGATGGGAAGCATTATCAAAGTAGATCACCTGAGTTATGTCTATAACCCGGGAATGCCCAATGCCGTCACCGCGCTGGATGACGTGAGCTTTGAGGTGGAAGAGGGAGATTTTGTGGGCATCATCGGTGCCACCGGCTCCGGCAAGAGCACCCTCATCACCCACATGAACGGCCTGAACAAGCCCACCAGCGGCCACATCATCATCGATGGCCGCGACCTGTGGGCCGAGCCGGAAAAGATCCGGGAATTCCGTTTCCTCACCGGTCTGGTGTTCCAGTACCCGGAGTACCAGCTGTTTGAGGAGACTTGCTATAAGGATATCGCCTTTGGCCCCAGAAATATGGGGCTGGACGAGGCCGAGATCGACAGGCGGGTGCATGAAGCAGCGGACTTTGTCGGCCTGGATGAGGCGCTGCTGCAGCGCAGTCCCTTTGAGCTGTCCGGCGGCCAGAAGCGCCGGGTGGCCGTGGCGGGTGTGATGGCCATGAAGCCCCGCATTCTGGTGCTGGATGAGCCTGCCGCCGGTCTGGACCCCGAGGGCCGGGACGAGATCCTGTCTGAGGTCAAGGAGTACCACAAAAAGACCGGCACCACCGTGCTGCTGGTCTCCCACAGCATGGAGGATATTGCCAAGTACGCCGACCGTGTGCTGGTGATGAGCAACAAGAAGATCGCCATGTATGACACCGTGGAGAACGTGTTTGCCCGTGCGCCCGAGCTGCTGGCGCTGGGCCTGAGCGTGCCGCAGGTCACAAAGATCTTCCTCAAGCTGCGGGAGATGGGTGTGGATGTCCCGGCGGACGTTTACACCGTGCCCTATGCCGTCAAGATGATTTTGGAAGCCAAGAAACGCCGGGACGCAGGCGAAAGCCTTGTGCTGCCCCGTGTGGATGCAAAGAAGGGGGGCGCTGCCACATGCTGAGAGATATCACCATCGGCCAGCACTTCCCGGGCGACAGCCTTGTGCATAAGTTTGACCCCCGCATGAAGCTGGTGCTGACCATCGTCTACATCATCCTGCTGTTTGCCGCGTCCAACCCGCTGGGCCTGACGCTGTCCCTTGTGTTCCTTGTGGCCATGTACGGCGTGGCAAAGATCCCCTTCAAGCTCATCACCAAGAGCCTGAAGCCCATTTTGCCCATCATCCTCTTTACCGCGGTGCTCAACCTCTTCTTTGTTTCGGGCGAGGGCGAGCCGCTGGTGCACTTTTGGGTGCTGAACATCTACGCCGAGGGCCTGCGCTATGCTATCCTGATGGCGGTGCGCGTGATGGCACTGATCGCGGGCACCAGTCTGCTGACCTATACCACCAGCCCCATCGTGCTGACAGATGCCATCGAGCAGCTGCTCAAGCCTTTGGGCAGGCTGCACTTCCCGGTGCACGAGCTGGCCATGATGATGAGCATTGCCCTGCGCTTTATCCCGACCCTGATCGAAGAGACCGACAAGATCATGAACGCCCAGAAAGCCCGTGGTGCCATGCTGGACAACGGTTCCATGATGGAGCGCGTCAAGGCGCTGGTGCCGGTGCTTATCCCGCTGTTCATCTCGGCCTTCCGCCGCGCCGATGAGCTGGCCATGGCCATGGAGTGCCGCTGCTACCGCGGCGGGGATGGCCGCACCCGCCTGAAGGTGCTGCGCTGCACCCGGCAGGATTATATCGATCTGGCGGTGTGCATCGTCTGCTTTATGGTGATCCTGAGCTCGAGACTGGTGTTCCCGAATTTTTAAAAACTCCCCCAGTCGCCTGCGGCGACAGCCCCCTCGAGGAGGGGGCCTTATAGCCTCCCTCTTTGAGGGAGGTGGCACGGCAAAGCCGTGACGGAAGGAGTTCCATGCAGAACTATCTACTTACCCTTGCCTATGATGGCACCAACTACTGCGGCTTTCAGGTGCAGCCCAACGGGCGGAGCGTGGCCCAGACCTTTCAGGATGGGCTGGAAGCGGTGCTCCACAGCCGCCCCGATATCAAGGGGTGCAGCCGCACCGATGCCGGGGTCCACGCGCTGGGCTTTGCGCTGAACTTCCATGCGGAGACCCGTATCCCCCCCGAAAAGCTGCCGCTGGCCATCAATCAGCACCTGCCCCCGGATATCCGGGTGCTGTGCGCCCGGGTGGTGCCGGAGGAGTTCCACGCCCGCTATGCCGCCCATACCAAGACCTACCTGTACCGCATCCACAACCACCCCATCGATTCGCCTTTTGATGAAAAATATTACACCCGGGTGCCCCGGCGGCTGGATGTGGATGCCATGCAGAGGGCGGCGGAACAGTTTGTGGGAAAGCACGATTTTCTGGCCCTGTGCGCGGCGGGTTCCTCTGCTGCTGCCCACGGAGATACCGTGCGCACCATCACTGACTGCCATGTGACCCGGAAGGGCGACGAGGTGGACATTGAGGTGACAGCGGACGGCTACCTCTATAACATGGTGCGCATTCTGGCAGGCACCCTGTGTGAGGTGGGCGCGGGCCGGATGCAGCCCGATGCCATCCCCGGCATCCTTGCCAGCCGGGACCGCAGCCAGGCCGGGCCGACGCTGCCCGCGAAAGGGCTATTTTTGGAGAAGGTGGACTACGACCTATGAGAAAAAATCGCAACCGTCCGGAGAGTGACGAGCCGCTTTCGGAAGGGCGGGTCGAATATCTGGAAGCTGCCCGCCAGCGTGTGCGGAACCGGCGCATCCGCCGCACGGCGGTGCTGCTGGTGCTGCTGACGGCGGTGGTGCTGTTTGCCACCGGCATCGCGGGCAGCTCGGTGGCGGCCCTGAAGGACCTGACCGATACGGCCCGCATTGCCCTGCTGCCCGGCTCCGGCTGGCCCCAGCAGACCGGTGTGACCGAGCTGGAACAGATGGCCCCCCTGACCGGCAGCTTTGTGGAGCTGGGGGACGAGGGCTGTGTGGTCTGGTCGCGCACCGGCAAAAAGCTGAACAGCATCCAGAGCGGCTATGCCCGCCCGGCGCTGGCCGCAGGCAAGACCCGCTTTGTCCTCTACAACCGCTCCGGAAACGAGCTGCGGGTGGAGAGCCGCACCCAGAACCTCTACACCAAGCAGCTGGAAAACAGCATTTTCCTCTGCGCCATGTCGGACAACGGCACGCTGGCTGTGGTCACGGAGGACCAGACCAGCATGGCAAAGCTGCTGGTATACAGCCCCTCCATGGAGCAGCAGCTCAGCTGGAGCATGACCTCCAACGACGGCACCCCCCTGCGGATGGCCTTTTCCCCTGACAGCCGGAAGCTGGCGGCGGCAGCCGTCACCGTCAGCGGGGGACAGGTGATGACCAACCTCTACCTCATCAATCTGGCATCGGGCGATCCCGTCAGTCTGGTGAATCAGGGCGGCGTGCCCCAGTGGCTGGGGTGGACCTCTGCTTCCACGATCCTGGCTGTCTACGATACCAGGGCTGTGCTCTACAATGCGGGCGGCGGCGAGCGTGCGGTCTATGATTTTGCGGGCACGGAGCTGAAGGATGTTTCTGTGGACGCGGCAGGCAATGTGGCCCTGCTGCTGGCATCGGGGCAGGTCTCTCAGGCTGTGACGCTGGACAAAAACCTGAATGTCCAGTTCAGCGCCGCTGTCCCGGCGGCAAATTCCATCGTCCGGGCGGGGAACCTGTTCTATCTGCTGGCCGATAACGCCGTGGAGTGCTTTGATGCATCCGGCACCCAGCAGTGGAGCCAGAACCTTGACACCAGCCCGCAGGCATTGCTGGCCAACAGCAAGGATCTGCTGCTGTTCAGCGGCAACACGGTGCAGAAGTTGGAAGCACCCGCTGAATAGCCCTCTCCGTCAATGCTTGCGCATTGCCACCTCTCCCAAAGGGAGAGGCAACTGCGGCTTTGAGGAAAAAGAGTGCAATTTATTTTGTGGCTTTCCCTGTCAGAAGCGTTGACTCCCCCTTTGGGGGAGCTGGCACGACGGCAGTCGTGACTGAGAGGGTGAGCCAGTTCGGAATAAGGTTAAACGTATGTTCAAGAATCCGTCATTTATTTTTGATATCCTATGTACGGTGGTCTGGCTGGTGCTGGCCGTCCGGTATGCCCGCAAAGGCTTTCTGGCCTCTGTGGTGCAGCTGACGGGCAGCCTCATCAGCCTGTTCGGTGCCAGAGCCTTTTCAGGCTGGGCAGCCGGGCAGGTGTTCGAGCGCTTCCTCGCCGGAAGCTTCCGGGACCAGATTGCTGCCAATATCGCCGCCGGGGGAGCCGTCAGTCTGGATAGCATTGCCCAGCGGTACGCGGGCTTTCTGCCCGAGGCGTTCCGGGCATCCATCGTGGATGCCTGCGAGCGCTCCATCTCTGCCGTCCTCAATGACAACGCCGTTGTGCTGGCGGATACCATCGTCCAGAAGGTGCTGGCTCCGCTGCTGACCCCGGTGATCTCGCTGGTGCTGTTCTTTGTGGCGTTCGCCCTGCTGCGGATGCTGGTCAGCCTGCTGGTCACGGTGCTGGGGTTGGTGAACAAGCTGCCCGTGATCGGTGCAGTGAACCACTGGCTGGGCTGGGGCGTGGGCGGCATTGCCAGCCTTGTGGACATCTATCTGGTGCTCTGTGTGGTCTGGGCACTCATTGTGATCACCGGCGGCAACCTCACCATGCTCAACGACACGGTGATGAACGGCAGCCTTTACTATAAAGTATTCAATGTGTTCAACCCGTTTGTCTGAGCGGGGAGGGAAAAGGAGGAACAATGGTCTGCATTCGATGCCAGAAGCGGCCTGCCATTATTTTTGTCCAGCGGATGGAAAATGGCCAGATGAAAAACGAGGGGTACTGCCTGCACTGTGCCCGGGAGATGCACATCAAACCGGTCGATGATCTGATGAAGCAGTTTGGCATGTCTGATGAGGACATGGATGCCATGGAAGACCGGATGGAAAACATGATGCAGGAGATGGGGGACATGAGCAGCATGAACCCCTTCTCCATGATGATGGGCATGGGCCAGCCGGACCAGAGCGAAGAGGACGGCGACCTTGTACCCGGCTCCAGTGCCACCTTCCCGCTGGGGGTGAACGGCGGTGCCCAGAACGGCAAAAACGAAAAGAAGGCGGGCAAAAACGACAAAAAGCCGCCCCGCCGCAAGTTTCTGGATACCTACTGCGAGAACCTGACCCGCAAAGCCCGGGAGGGGAAGCTGGATGATATCATCGGCCGCGACCGGGAGATCTACCGCACCATCCAGATCCTGAGCCGCCGCCAGAAGAACAACCCCTGCCTCATTGGTGAGGCGGGCGTTGGCAAGACCGCCATTGCCGAGGGCATTGCCGAGCGCATTGCCAAGGGGCAGGTGCCGGCAGGGCTGCAGGATAAGGAGATCTTCCTGCTCGACCTGACCAGCCTTGTGGCAGGCACCCAGTTCCGCGGCCAGTTCGAGCAGCGGGTCAAGGGCCTGCTGAGCGAGGTCAAGGCGGCGGGCAACGTCATCCTGTTCATTGACGAGATCCACACCATTACTTCTGCCGGTGAGAGCGAGGGTGCCATGAATGCGGGCAACATCCTGAAGCCCGCCCTCTCCCGCGGCGAGATCCAGGTCATCGGTGCCACCACCTTCAACGAGTACCGCAAGTATATCGAGAAGGACCAGGCGCTGGAGCGCCGGTTCCAGCCCGTGCGGGTGGAGGAACCCAGCGTTGCTGATACGCTGGCCGTGATGGGCGGCATCAAGCATTACTACGAGGAGCACCACCATGTGCAGGTGCCCGCCGATGTGCTGAACGCCACCGTGACTCTGAGCGAGCGGTATATCACCGACCGCTACCTGCCCGACAAGGCCATCGACCTGCTGGACGAGGCCTGTGCCTGCTGCAATCTGGCCCACCCGGTCATCTCCGAGTACCTGACCATGCAGAAGGAACTGGAGGCCCTCAAGCAGGAAGAGGCCGACATGGAAAACGCCGATGTGAACGAGCCCATCGACTACGAGCGTGTGGCAGAGCGCAAGACCCGGATGGCACAGCTGGAGCGGGAACTGCCTGCCAAGCAGGCAGCAGCCGGGGAAATCCAGGTGACCATGGACGATGTGGCCAAGGTCATTGAGCTGTGGACGGGCATCCCGGCGGTGAAGATCCGGGAGACCGAGTATGCAAAGCTCGCCAGCCTTGAGACCGAGCTGAAAAAGAAGATCATCGGTCAGGACGATGCCGTGCATCTGGTGGCCCAGGCGGTCAAGCGCAGCCGCGCCGACCTCTCGGGCCGCCGCCGTCCGGCCAGCTTCATCTTTGTGGGCCCCACCGGCGTGGGCAAGACGGAGCTGGTGAAGCAGCTGGCAAACCAGCTCTTTGACGGCCCCGACCCGCTGATCCGGCTGGATATGAGCGAGTATATGGAGAAGTACGCCGTGTCCCGCATGATCGGTTCCCCTCCGGGCTATGTGGGCTACGAGGAGGCGGGTCAGCTGACCGAAAAGGTCCGCCGCCGCCCGTACAGCGTGGTGCTGTTCGATGAGATCGAAAAGGCCCACCCCGATGTGATGAATATTCTGCTGCAGATCCTGGACGAGGGCAAGATCAATGATGCCCAGGGCCGCACCGTGGATTTCTCCAACACCGTCATCTGCATGACCTCCAATGCGGGCAGCAGCGACCAGACCACCGCAAGTCTGGGCTTCAACCGCAGCGAGGAGGAGCGGAACGAGGAGAAGAGCCGCAAGGCACTGAGCCAGTTCCTCCGCCCGGAGTTTTTGGGCCGCGTGGATGAGGTCATCACCTTCAAGCCGCTGAGCGAGGAGACCCTGCAGGGCATCGCCGCCCTGATGCTGGACGAGTACAAGCCCAGCATGGAGGCCAAGGGCATTGCCTACAGCTATACTCCGGCGGCACTGGCAGCGCTGGTGCACAAGAGCCAGGGCGGCAAGTTTGGTGCCCGCGACCTGCGCCGGACCATCCGCAAGGCTGTGGAGGACCCCGCCGCTGAAAAGATCATCGACGGCACCCTTGTTTCCGGCTCCACCCTGACCGTGGATGCTGAGAACGATGAGATCGTGCTGAAATAAAGAGAAAACAGAAAGCCGCTGCACAGCGTAACAACTGTGCAGCGTCTTTTGTAGTGTATAAAACCTCTCAGCCGCCTGCGGCGGCAGCTCCCCTGATAGGGGAGCCAAGCCCTGTGGGAGAGGTTACTCCACGCTGACCGGCTCCTCCGGCTTGTTGGTGGTACGGGCGCTCGTGCGGCCCTCGGGGATGATCTCGCCTGCGGCGGTCAGGCTGATCTTGGCCAGGGTCGGGCCGACCAGCTCGTACACCAGCACCGAGAAGAGCACCACGTTGCGCACCATGTGGCCATCGGAAAGCTCCGCAGCTTCGGCGGCCATGCCCAGCGCCACACCGGCCTGCGGCAGCAGGGTGATGCCCAGATACTTCTGGATCTTCTCGCTGCAGCGGGTGGCCTTGCAGCTGACATAGGAGCCGGAGATCTTGCCCAGAGAGCGGGAAGCGATATAGACGGCACCAATGAGCAGGGCCATGGGGTTTGCGAGGATGTTCAGATCCAGCTCCGCGCCGGAGAGCACAAAGAACAGGATGTTCACCGGGCTTACCCAGCGGTCCAGGCGGTCCATCAGCTCATCGGAAGTGGGACAGATGTTGCAGAACACGGTACCGGTCATCATGCAGACCAGCAGCAGCGAGAAACTGCAGTGGATGGGGCCGACCTTAAAGCTGACCATGGAAAGGCCCACCGTCAGCAGCACAAAGGCCACCGAAAGGCTCATGCGCTTGGAGCGGGAGTGGAAGTAGACCTCCAGCTGGTTGAGCAGCAGACCTGCCAGTGCGCCCAGACCCAGGCTGAGTACGATCTCCACCAGAGGCTCCAGAAGGATGCTGATGGGGTCGATGCGGCCCTGCTCCAGCGCGTTTGCGATGCCGAAAGAGGCCGAGAAGAGCACTAGACCCACGGCATCGTCAATGGCGACCACCATCAGCAGCAGGCGGGTCAGGGGGCCGCTGGCCTTGTACTGCTTGACCACCATCAGGGTGGCGGCGGGGGCTGTGGCAGAGGCGATGGCACCCAGTGTGATGGCGGATGCCATTGAGATGATATCCGGCCGGGCAAAGTGCAGGGCCACCAGAGCGATATCCACCAGCACGGTGGTGATAACGGCCTGCAGGATGCCCACAGTGACCGCCTGCCTGCCCATGCTCTCCAGCGCGCTGAGCCGGAACTCGTTGCCGATGACAAAGGCGATGAAGCCAAGTGCCACCTGTGTGATGATGCCGTAGCTTTCGACCTGTGCAAGGCTTCCGAAACCGAAGCCCCAGCCGCTCAGGCCCAGCCGACCCAGAAAGAAGGGTCCCAGCAGAAGTCCTGCCACCAGATAAGAGGTGACGGCCGGCAGGCGGATCGCTTTCGCTGCACGGGATGCCAACAGGCCTGCAATGAGCGAAAGAGACATGCAGATGAGCAATTGCTCCATAAAACAAGATCCTCCTCAGAAATTAAGATACGTTAAAAAGTATATCTTATCTGAGGAGGAAAAGCAACATTTGTTAATTGAATTTAAAAATCTTCTGTGCAATGCGGTAGCCGCCCAGCACGAGCTTGTCGCCCTTGGGAATCTTCAGGTTGGTCACGCCGCCAAAGCCGTAGCGGATGGAGCGGTAGACCCCGGCGCTGGTGTGTGCCTTGAGGTAGGCCCACAGTTCGTTCTCCTTCTGCTTGGCGGCGGCGCTGCCGTCCAGCAGAAGGAAGATGTCGCTGATGGCCATCATCATGGAGAGGTAGTGCAGCATATAGCTGCGCAGCTTCTTCTGGCCCTTGAGGGCATCCAGGTCCTGGCAGTCGATCATGTGGCGGGTCACCCGCAGCTGCTGATCCACCCGCTTGACCATCACACTCTCGTTCACGCTCTGGTCGGCCCGGCCGATGAAGTAGCGGTACAGGTCCAGATCCATATAATACATGCTCTTAACAAAGGGCAGGGGCTGGTAGACAAAGATGTTGTCCACATAGAAGGTGTGCTTGGGCAGCACCATGCCGCAGTCCCGCAGCACCTGTGTGCGGTACATCACCGAGTGCATCAGCAGATTCTGGTCGGGCCGGAAGTGGCCGACATGCGTCCAGTTGAACAGCCGGTTCTGGGGGAACACGTTGGTGTAGCGCACGGTGTGGCTGGTGTTGTCCTCCACATGCTCGTAGACATAGTTGCAGATCATCAGGTCAGGCGCGGTGCCCCGGGCAATCAGCGTGTTCAGCTTGGCCAGCACGGTCCGGAGGGCGGCTTCGTCCAGCCAGTCGTCGCTGTCCACTACCTTGTAATACAGGCCGGTGGCGTTGCGGATGCCCTGATTCACGCCCTCGCCGTGGCCGCCGTTCTCCTGATGGATGGCCTTGACGATGGTGGGATATTTGGCGGCGTACTCGTCGCAGATGGCGGGGGTGTCATCCTTGGTGGAACCATCGTCCACCAGGATGATCTCGGCCTGCTCCCCGGCGGAGAGCAGGGTCTCGATGCAGTGGCGCATATATGCCGCCGAGTTGTAGCACGGGACGGCGAAGGTGATCAATTTCTGAGCCATACAAAATACTCCTTTGCTCTTTTCCGGCAGATGCACAAAGCAGGGGCCGGGATGGAGATATGTACCCATATTATAGCATTTTTGTGCAGGAAATGCTATCGAACATGGGAAATGTCAGAGATGTTTTACAATTATCCGGGGAGTTGTGGTATACTGGTTGGGTTATAAACCGCTCAGGCCGCTTTGCGTCCAGCTCCCCTAGCAGGGGAGCCAAGACTTGCCTCTCCTACTGGGAGAGGCGGCATTGCGAAGCAATGACGGAGCGGTTTTGTATGGATAGGAGGAACCATGGAAAGTCCGCATAGTATTCTGAAAAAAGTCTTTGGCTACGACAGCTTCCGCCCGGGGCAGGAGGAGATCGTCTCCCGCCTGCTGGCCGGGCAGGATGTGCTGGCTGTGATGCCCACAGGTGCGGGCAAGTCCATCTGCTATCAGGTGCCGGCCCTGCTGCTGCCGGGCATCACCATCGTGGTCTCGCCGCTGGTGAGCCTGATGAAGGATCAGGTGGGGGCGCTGGTACAGGCCGGTGTGGCGGCAGCTTTCCTGAACAACAGCCTGACGGACAACCAGAAGGCACTGATGCTCCGCCGCGCCCGGGAGGGGTGGTATAAGATCATCTATGTGGCTCCGGAGCGGCTGGAGATGCCGGGCTTCCAGCGGTTTGCGCAGGAGCGGGAGATCAGCATGGTCACGGTGGACGAGGCCCACTGCATCAGTCAGTGGGGGCAGGACTTCCGCCCCAGCTACCTGCGCATCAAGGCATTTGTGGACAGCCTGCCCAAGCGCCCGGTGGTGGGAGCCTTTACGGCCACCGCCACGGCCCATGTGCGGGAGGACATCCGCACCCATCTGGAACTCCACACCCCCTACGAGGTGACCACCAGCTTCGACCGGCCCAACCTTTATTTTGCCACCCGCAGGGCCCTGCCCAGCGAGAAGCCTAAAGTTCTGCTCGACCTTGTGCTCAGGGAGCGGGACAATGCGGGCATCATCTATTGCAGCACCACCCGGCAGGTGGACGAGACCACCCGCCTGCTGCAGAGCCGGGGAATCCGTGCGGCAGCCTACCACGCCAAACTGGATGCGGATACCCGGCGGCAGAATCAGGACGATTTCCTCTATGACCGGGTGCAGATCATGGTGGCGACCAATGCCTTCGGCATGGGCATCGATAAGCCAAACGTCCGGTTCGTGATCCATTATAATATGCCCAAGGATCTGGAGAGCTATTATCAGGAGGCGGGCCGCGCGGGCCGTGACGGGGAGCCAGCCCGCTGCACCCTGCTCTATTCCGGCACCGATGTGCGCACCATCCGGTTCTTCATCGACAAGGAGATGGAGGCTGACAACGGCCTGCCTGCGGATGTCAAGGCCGAAGCGGCACGCAAGGCAGAGGAACGGCTCAAGTACATGACCTTCTACTCCACCACACCGCGCTGCCTGCGGGGGTATCTGCTGAGCTACTTCGGCGAGGCCGCGCCCCAGAAGTGCGAGAACTGTTCCAACTGTCTGCTGGCAGCACAGGCTGCCGAACAGGTGGAGGAGCAGGCGGCACAGGCCCGCCAGCGCGCCGCGGCCAGTGCAAAGCGGCTGGCCTCGGCCTCCCGCCGCCGTGCCGACGAAGATGCCCTCAGCGAGGCGGACGAGAAGCTGCTGGCTGCCCTCTATGCCCTGCGTAAGCGGCTGGCCGCAAAGCAGAAGCTCCCTGCCTATATGGTGTTCAATGATTCCACCCTCCGCCAGATGGCGCTGAAAAAGCCCCTGAGCGTGGAGGAACTGCTCAATATCCCGGGTGTGGGCGAGAAAAAGGCCGCCCGCTATGGGCAGGAGTTCCTGAGTGTCATTGAGGATATGGTAAGTTCAAGGTAACATAAAACAGAAAGGAAAAACCGGAAATGCCGCTCTGGGCTGAAAAGCTCGGGCGGCATTTCTGGTTTCGTCACTCTTTGACGGCCTCACCCTCTCAGTCTCGCTATCGCTCGACAGCTCTCCCGAAGGGAGAGGTGGCATTGCGCAGCAATGACGGAGAGGGCCACCCCCCATCCCAGTCAAACTACACTAAAAAATAGACTATATTTGTAACATATTCCGAACATGACAAAAACACTTGATTTATATGTAGGGGGGGGGGTATAATAGGATGTGCAAGAGCACCCCCGCAAAACAGAAGAATTGGCAAACCAGCCGGAAGGCTGCGACGCAAAGCTAAAGGGCCCAGACCGGGCAACCAGCTGCACTTCCCAAGAAGTACATCCACAGCGCCACACCAGCCTTTCGGGGCAGGTGCGGCGCTTTTTTACGTTTGCGGTGGGTGCAATACACATTTGGGGTAGACTCTAAAGGAGGAATCACAATGAAACTCAAACGACTTGTCAGCGCCATTCTGGCCGTTGGCATGGCTTTGACAATGCTGCCCACGGCGGCGTTTGCGGCAGATACGTCCAAGTATGTCACAGATTTGAATTTTGAAGCCAATGGTCAACCCGTTTTGGAAGGCAAAACCACAGAGGTGTCAAATTCTTCTTCTCCTGCAAATCCGACCTATAAGGCAACAAATTCAACTTGGAGTTGGAGTTACAGTGGCGGAAGCTATAAACTTGATTTTGTGAACAACACTATATTTAATCCAATCAATGGTTCACCCGAGACTGTGCCTTGTGCGGTTCGCAATAGCGGCACCATCGAGGGCGGTAATTTTGAACAGACCGTGTTCAACCTTTCAACTGGTGTAATAAATGGTGGACACTTCACTAAAGTTGAGGGACGTACTACATATAACGGTAACGGCCAACCCACTGGCAGCGGAATTGTTACCGGCGGATATATTCACACTTATTTTTCCAATGAAGGTCAGTGGGGCGGTGCTGGTGCAAAGCTTAATGGCGGCATTGTCTATGGTAAAGTAGATATGCGGGAGGGCATCCTGCAAAGCGGCATCGTATGCAATATTCCTGATTCCTCGGAGGTTCAAGTCAGCGACTATCAGACCTTTACCGCAGAGGGCGGCAAAATCATCCCTGTTGTTGCAGGTGATACTGTACCAACAGATGTTCAGTTCAACGGCAAGGTTTATGTCGTCGGTAATGAGAATATTATGACCCGGAAGTTCACTGTCGAACCTGCATCTCCCACATTCGTCAAATGGGATTTGAGCGAAGCTGGCAACGCAACCATTAACGAAGATCCTACTACACACGTTCTGACCGTTACCCTGCCGGAAAACAGCACCAGTGCCGGTGATGTGACCATTAAGGCAGTCGTGGAACCCGTTGACCTTGAAGTTGGTATTGTAGATGGCGAGAAGGTTCCCGTTTATGCGGGCAAATTCTACGAGGGCAGCGATCTGGACGGCTGGTTCTTTGACCGCAAAAACGAAACCCTGACTGTTTATAAAAACGGTTCTGTTGACCTTGGCAATGCAGAGGTTGACTGGGCAGTAGATAACTTCGGCAAAATCGAAGGCGGCATCTTTGATTATAAGGATGACCTGAAAGATGTACTGACCAACGAAGAAAGCGGCGTTATTGATGGCGGCACCTTCAACGTAAAAGTCCGCAACTACGGCACGATTGAAAACGGTACTTTTAACAATACTGTTTACAACAATAACATTACGAACGGCGGTGTCTTCGTGGGCCGCTTTGCCAACACTCCCACTCAGGTAACGCTGCCTGATACCAGCATTGCCATTACCGCACGAGGCACTACGAACGGTGGTATTTTCAGCCGTGGCGCAAACTTTGATACACAGGATGTAAAGGTCAGCTGGATCACCCTGAACAACTGCACTGCCAACGGCATCTCCGGCATGGTGGGCGTTGTGGGCAACCAGACCTTGAACGTGGAAGCAGATGCGACCTCCTGGACCGGCTGGGAAGTCACTGCCGACCCGAGCTATGAAGAAGCAATCACCAAGCAGGTGGGCAATACCACTGCATTTGACCTGACCTTGAACGGCGACGACGAGTGGAGCGTTACCCTGACCGCACAGGTCAAGGAAGGCTACTACCGGATGAGCCTGACCGATGGCACCGCCACCAATGCCGACGGCACAGAGATCACCTCTGCCAAGGCAGGCGATACCGTCAAGCTGACCGCTGCCGATGCCCCGGAGGGCATGGTGTTCGACCGCTGGGAGATTTCCCCTGCGGATGTGGCTCTGACGCTGGAAGAGGGCGGTTTTGATTCCCATGCCGCCACTGCAAGCTTCAAGATGCCTGCACAGACTTTGAGCATCCGTGCGATGTACCGGATGGCCGACCAGCCCGAGGAACCCAACGTTCTGGGCACCGTTGCCATGGTGGCAACCGCCGGTGTGGGCGCTGCTGTGGTTGGTTATACCGGCTACATGATCGGCACCGAGCTGTATCTGAACACTGTCCTGCCCGATGGTGTGGCTATCCCGCAGAACACCGCCGAACTGGCAAAGCTGGTCTGGACTGAAGCCGGAAAGCCTGCCCCCGCCGCTGTGATGGCTCCCGATGCCACCGATGAACAGAAGGCTCTGACTTGGGCCATCGAGAACCAGCTCATCTCCGCCGATAAGGCCGCAGACGTTTCTGTGAGCCGCTGGGAAGTTATCCAGACTTGGAATAAGGCGCAGGAGATGAAGGGGTAAGATATCCTTCGTACAACCTCTCAGTCGCCTGCGGCGACAGCGTACGGGTTGCGGCTCCCAGCGTCCGCTTCGTGCAAAGTTTTGCACTCGCGTCCTGCTGGCCGCTGCCCCAACAACTCCTCCCTGCTTCCGCCACTGGCGGCGGTCGTCGTCGTTGCCTTACTAGGAGAGGTGGCATTGCGCAAGCAATGACGGAGAGGGTGAGGATGCTGACCAATCAAGCCATTCACTGATTATATTCCCAAAACCGGAAATGCCGCCCTGAGCCGTAAAAAGCTCAGGGCGGCATTTCTGGTTATTTGCGGTTTTCTTTACATGGTGTGTGTCGCAAAGACTTTTTCGTCCTCCCACCAGACGGGGGCCTTTGCGGCAAGGCTCTTGGGCACATCCAGAAGCCGCTGGTTGGAGCTGCCCCGGAAGCGCAGGGAGATATCGTGCTGGGCTTCCACAAAGCGGCCATCTACCAGAACATCCAGCAGGCTCAGCAGCTCGTCGGTGACCTCACAGCGGGCCGGGCAGGGAACATTGCCGGTCAGCTGTTCCCAGGTGTAACCAGAATAGCACCAGACGCTCTTATCCGGGTATAACGCCCTGAAGTTGCGGACGAAGGGCAGCAGTTCCCGCTGATTCTCCGGCTCAAAAGGCTCACCACCCAGCAGGGAGATGCCTGCAATATAGTCGGGCTGGCAGGATGCAAAGATCTCGTTGCGCACGGCCTTGTCAAAGGGCTGACCGTACCCGAAATCCCATGCCACCTCGTTGAAGCAGCCCGGGCAGTGGTGCCTGCAGCCCGAAACAAAGATGCTGGTGCGCACCCCCGGCCCGTTGGCAATGTCGTAATACTTGATTGTTGCGTAATTCATCACAGATGCAGCACCCGATCCTTGATCTCTTGTGTCCGGCCCTGGTTCCAGAACTGGGTGCCGATATAACCGCAGGTGCGGCGGGCAACGTTCAGCTTGTTCTGGTCACGGTTGCCGCACTTGGGGCACTCCCACACCAGCTTGCCGTCATCCTCAACGATCTTGATCTCGCCGTCGTAGCCGCAGCACTGGCAGTAATCGGACTTGGTGTTCAACTCGGCATACATGATGTTGTCGTAGATGAACTGCAGCACGCTTATCACGGCCTCCAGATTGTCCTGCATGTTGGGCACTTCCACATAGCTGATAGCACCGCCCGGGGACAGCTTCTGGAACTCGCTCTCAAACTTGAGCTTGGTGAAGGCATCAATGGGCTCCGAAACATGGACGTGGTAGCTGTTGGTGATATAGTTCTTATCGGTGATGCCGGGCACGATGCCGAACCGCTTCTGCAGGCACTTGGCAAACTTGTAGGTGGTAGATTCCAGCGGGGTGCCGTAGAGAGAGTAATCCATGTTCTCGGCCTTCTTCCACTCGGTGCACTTGTCGTTCATGTGCTGCATCACGCTCAGGGCAAAAGGCTTGGCACCGGCATCGGTGTGGCTCTTGCCGGTCATATACTTCACGCACTCATACAGACCAGCGTAGCCCAGGCTGATGGTGGAGTAGCCGCCAAAGAGCAGCTTGTCGATCTTCTCGCCCTTCTTCAGGCGGGCCAGTGCGCCGTACTGCCACAGAATGGGGGCGGCATCGCTGGGGGTGCCCATCAGGCGCTGATGGCGGGCCTGCAGTGCCTTGTGGCAGAGAGCCAGGCGCTCATCAAAGATCTTCCAGAACTTCTCGAAGTTGCCGCCGGAGGAAAGGGCTACATCCACCAGATTGATGGTGACAACACCCTGATTGAAGCGGCCGTAGTATTTGGGCTTGCCGGTCTCGGGGTCCACATAGGGAGTCAGGAAGCTGCGGCAGCCCATGCAGGTGTAGCAGTGGCCCTCGCCGTTTTTGT
>ENA-OWPB01001505-OWPB01001505.1-human-gut-metagenome-genome-assembly--contig:-NODE-1505-length-20491-cov-4.031122_pt1 | contig 20491 bp, 17 predicted proteins | sample MGYA00248260_ERZ651838 | MGnify/ENA primary metagenome ERZ651838 (study PRJEB26924, sample SAMEA4378304) | human gut metagenome | biome: human gut; feature: human-associated habitat; material: faeces...
TGATCTCCTGTGCGCTCTGCTTATCACTAAGCTCCGGATATTTGAAAATATTCGTCGCGCCACTGGTGTAAATCTCCATGTCGTCATCCAGCTGGATCACATTCGCTACTGCATCCAGGACACTGCTCATCACACCACTGTGGATCCCTGCCTGTTCTTTCAGTCTTGCGATCACTCCCAGATTGATCTGCTCTAGCGAAGTTCCGTTCAGCGAAGTATTCAGAAGCATATTCAGCTTCAATAGTGCTTCATTGCTGAGCGGCTCATCCAGTGTCACGATCTGGTTCTTTACAATGTTGCCTTCCATCACGATCACAACGATCAGCTGATGGTCATCAACCTGTGAAAGCTGGATAAATTTTAATTTGTTCCCGTTGTAAGTCGGAGTCGAAATCATCGTCGCATAATTCGTGTTGTTCGCAAGAACCTTTGCAACCTGCTTCAGAAGTTCTTCCATCTTGTCAGCCTTCTCAAGCATCTGACCTTTGATTTCGGTAATCTCCTGTTCTTTCTGGCTCATCAGCATATCCACATACCATCTGTAACCTTTATCCGACGGAATCCTTCCTGCTGATGTGTGAGGCTGCATGATATAACCAAGCTCTTCGAGATCTGCCATCTCATTCCGGATCGTTGCCGAACTTAAATTCAGATCCGTATACTTGGAAATCGTTCTGGATCCCACAGGCTCTCCGGTCTCAAGATAGTTCTTAATGATTGCATGTAAGATCTTCGTCTTCCGCTCACTAAGTTCCTGTATGGCTTCCATATGCTACCTCCTTTTTGTTATTAGCACTCGTTATGTCTGAGTGCTAACATTTTCTACGCTTATAAATGTACCACTTACTATTCACTTTGTCAACAGGGTTTATGATTTTTTTATTTTTAGTCCGGTTCCACCCGGATATGCTGTCGGATTCCAATTCAATCGGCAAACCAAAAAATACACACCCCAGCCTCCCGGTCTGATGGTGTGCATTTCTTCTATTATATATAGTACATGTCTTGACTGTATTCACTGTATTCCTGATATTTTTGTTCGAGGTCAGAGAGAAACAGATTCTCAAGGATATCCTGTAGTCCTCTGTTCAGACGTTCGATAACTTCACTCTGTACAGCCTGAGCCGCAGCTCTTCCGTTCTCGGCGCCTTCTACATCCTCTTCTTCAATGAGATAATCACCTTCCAGCGCACGTAATATTTCCGCAACCGAAATCTTTGTGGCAGGCTTCGCCAACAGGTATCCTCCCTGCGGTCCTTTCACGCTCTTGATGATTCCGGCTTTTCTGAGTGCCGCAAATACCTGTTCCAGATACTGCGGTGAAATACTATTACGCTCTGCAATTGCTGCAAGTGCAACATGGGATTCTTTCGAGTATACGGACAGGTCGATCAGTGCCCGAAGTCCGTATCTGCTTTTCTTTGAAAAATTCATATTCTACTCCGTGAAGAGCGGTGTGGAGTAATATCTGTCTCCGGTATCCGGAAGCAGTGCCACAATCGTCTTTCCTTTATTTTCCGGACGTTTTGCAAGTTCGATCGCTCCGTAAAGTGCAGCTCCCGAAGAAATTCCTACCAGGATTCCCTCTTTCTTTGCAAGCAGCTTTCCTGTTGCAAAAGCGTCATCATTTTCTACAGTAAATATTTCATCATATACAGTTGTGTTGAGTACGTCCGGTACAAATCCTGCTCCGATTCCCTGAATTTTGTGAGGACCACCTTTTCCTGTAGAAAGTACCGGTGAACTTGCAGGCTCCAATGCAACGATCTTCACATCCGGATTCTGGGATTTCAGATATTCGCCGACACCGGTCAGTGTTCCACCTGTACCAACACCTGCGATAAACAGATCTACTTCTCCGTCTGTATCCTTCCAGATCTCTGGTCCGGTTGTCTTTCTGTGTACTTCCGGATTAGCCGGATTAACAAACTGTCCAGGGATATAGCTGCCCGGGATCTCTTTTGCAAGTTCATCTGCTTTTTCAATCGCACCCTTCATTCCCTTTGCGCCTTCTGTCAGAACAATCTCTGCTCCGTATGCTTTCAGGATGTTTCTTCTTTCTACACTCATTGTCTCCGGCATAGTAAGAATGATACGGTATCCTTTGACTGCTGCAATCGATGCAAGACCGATTCCCGTATTTCCCGAAGTAGGCTCAATGATAACAGAACCTTCTTTTAATAATCCTTTTTCCTCAGCATCCTCGATCATTGCTTTGGCAATTCTGTCTTTTACACTTCCGGCCGGGTTAAAATATTCCAGTTTCACAAGGATTCTTGCCTCTAATCCTAATTCTTCTTCAATATTTTTCACCTCTACAAGAGGAGTATTTCCAACAAGCTCTAAAGCACCATTATAAATTTTTGACATCGTAAGTTCTCCTTTCTTTCCTACTGTTTTGATAGGTTTAACTCGATGATGTCATTATATGCCTATAAAACCTATTTGTCAAGTATACTTTATATTTTTCTGATTTTCCAAATTTTACTCTTCCAGCAGAAACTCTACAAACACACTGTTGCTGACATCGATCCCCCGTTTTGTAAGCCATACTCTGTCATCATCCTGCTCAAGAAGCTTTAAGCTTTCCAGTTTGCAGATCGGTTCACCGTAAATATCCTCCAGACTCTTCCCAAAATACTCTGAAAATTCTTTTTTTGAGATTCCGTTCATTTTCCGCAGTCCAAGAAACATAAATTCCTCCATCTCCTCAGTTTCTGTCAGAAGCTCTGCCTGAAATTTGTTCCTGTAGGAATGTGCATACTCCCTTAACTGATCCGGGTTCGTGTAGCGACTCATTTTTCCTTCCAGCTTCCTGCATTTTCCAATCAGATCCCCGGGAACCAGAGATGCCGCACCAATTCCAAATCCCAGATACGGAATTCTCTCCCAATATCCCAGGTTGTGCCGGCAGGCATATCCCTCCTTAGCATAATTGGAAATCTCGTAACGGTGATATCCGTTCTTCTCCATCAGCGTTTCCGTATCCCAGTACATCTGACGCTCCGCATCCTCATCCGGAAGCTTTGGCCCTTCTTTTGCTTCGTCTTCTACATATTTTTTATAGAAAGTTGTTCCCTCTTCCAAGATCAGACTATATGCAGAAATATGCTCCGGGGAAAGTGCCATTACCTGCTCCAGTGTACGCCTCCAGCTTTCCACCGTCTGCCCCGGAATTGCCGAGATCAGGTCTACATTGATATTTGCAAAACCATTGGCTCTCGCCAGATGATATGCTTCCAGAAATTCTTCATAAGTATGGATTCTTCCAAGCAGACGAAGTTCCTCATCATTGACCGACTGCAGACCGATACTCAGACGGTTCACCCCTGCCTGTCTGTACTTTCGCAGTTTTTCTTCCGTTACCGTTCCCGGATTCATTTCCATAGTGATCTCTGCGTCCTCATCCAACGTAAATATTTCCCTGACCGTATCCATCAGCCGCCCAATCTGCTCACCGGTAAGAAGAGATGGGGTTCCGCCTCCGAAAAAAATGGAAATCACCCTGTAATTCTGCACTGTATCCGGACAGTTTCTGATCTCGTCGACCAGCATTTTCACATATTCCTCTTTTTCCTTTTCTCCTGCCGGACCGGAAAGGAAATCACAATATGCACATTTTTTCACACAAAACGGAATATGAATATATAGTTCTAAAGGCTGCATCTGCTTTTCTCCTTTTCTGTGCAAAAGGCAGGAACCTTTCCCTCGGAAACCGCTCCTGCCTTTTTGTGTATACGATGAACCAAGTACAGATTTGTGCTTGCACAAGAATCTGTACTTGGCGAATGTACATCATCGAGCTGTTAAGCGAGATAGTGTACAAAGTATACGAATCGAGTAGGAGTCAGCCTGCTCGATTATCCTTTGTCTGTCTATTTGTCGTCCAGTTTTAATACACTCATAAATGCCTTCTGTGGAATTTCTACATTTCCAACCTGGCGCATACGCTTCTTTCCTTCCTTCTGCTTTTCCAGAAGCTTCTTCTTACGGCTGATATCACCGCCGTAGCACTTGGCAAGTACGTCCTTACGCATGGCTCTTACTGTCTCACGGGCAATGATCTTGCTTCCGACAGCTGCCTGGATCGGAATTTCAAAAAGCTGTCTCGGAATCTCTTCTTTGAGCTTCTCACACATCTTTCTTCCTCTCTCATAAGCACTTCCCGCAAATACAATAAAGGAAAGAGCATCCACTTCTTCTTTGTTAATCAGGATGTCCAGCTTGACCAGATCAGATTTGACATAGCCGAGCATTTCATAATCAAAAGACGCATAACCGCGGGATCTGGATTTGAGCGCATCAAAGAAATCATAGATGATCTCATTCAGAGGCAGGTGATATTTCAATACCGCTCTGGTCTCTTCGATGTATTCCATTCCCTGATATTCGCCACGTCTTTCCTGACACAGATCCATGATCGCACCGATAAATTCGGATGTCACCATAATCTCTGCTTTTACCATCGGCTCTTCCATAAAATCAATTTCTGACGGATCCGGAAGATTAGACGGATTGGTCAGGTCGATCACTTCTCCGTTGGTCTTGTGCACCTTGTAGATAACGCCCGGCGCAGTTGTCACCAGATCCAGATTGTATTCTCTTTCCAGTCTCTCCTGAATGATCTCCAGATGCAAAAGTCCAAGGAAACCACAGCGGAAACCAAATCCCAGCGCAAGAGAGGTCTCCGGTTCAAACTGGAGTGCCGCATCGTTGAGTTGCAGTTTTTCCAGTGCATCTCTCAAATCCGGGTATTTGGAGCTGTCTGCCGGATACATTCCGCAGTACACCATCGGGTTGACCTTTTTATATCCCGGAAGAGGCTCAGAACATGGATTTTCCGCACTTGTTACGGTATCACCCACACGGGTGTCCTTTACATTTTTCAGGCTGGCTGTAAAATATCCAACCATTCCTGCCGAAAGCTCATCACAAGGGATAAACTGTCCGGCACCAAAATATCCAACCTCCACAACATCAGCAGTTGCACCTGTCGCCATCATATGAATCGGCATTCCTTTCGTGATACATCCTTCTTTGATACGGCAGAATACGATAACGCCTTTATACGGATCATAGAGGGAATCGAAAATCAGTGCCTGAAGCGGTGCATCCGGATCTCCTGTCGGAGAAGGAATCTTTGTCACGATCTGTTCCAGAACCTGATCTACATTAAGCCCTGTCTTTGCCGAGATCAGTGGTGCATCCTGCGCTTCAATTCCGATCACATCTTCAATCTCTTCGATCACACGCTGCGGCTCTGCGCTTGGAAGATCGATCTTGTTGATAACCGGCATGACATCCAGATCATGGTCCAGTGCCAGATATACATTTGCCAGTGTCTGCGCTTCTACGCCCTGTGCCGCATCAACGACCAGGATCGCTCCATCACAGGCTGCAAGACTCCGTGACACTTCATAGTTAAAGTCTACGTGTCCCGGAGTATCGATCAGATTAAAGATATATTCCTCCCCATCCTTTGCCTTATAAACCGTGCGGACTGCCTGTGATTTGATTGTGATACCACGTTCTCTTTCCAGATCCATGTTATCCAGCACCTGTGCCTGCATCTCTCTGCTGGTCAGAAGACCTGTCTGTTCAATAATACGGTCCGCCAGTGTGGATTTTCCATGGTCAATATGTGCAATAATACAAAAATTCCGAATCTTTTTCTGATCCATATGCATATTTTCAGTCTCTCCTTTTTCTTCTTATCTATATCTGATTACTTTTCCCGTTTGCTACTGTACTGCACCAGAAAGAGTTCCACCGAGAGGATATCTCCCATCTTTCCGGTTTTTACATCTTCTTCCGTCTGTACACCGGCTTCTACGATCCCACGCAGCTCTTTCCTGGTAAATGCCTTCGCCTGTGCCCGGTACTTTCCTACCAGGAATGGCATGATTCCCACCTTGGCGGCAATCTCTTTTGGCGGAATCCCAGTACGGTCCATCTCTTTTACCTCCATCAGGATACGGAACTGTCTGGTCAGCAGGTAGAGGATCCGCATCGGCGGTTCCTTCAGTGTTAGAAGATCATAATAGTAATCCAGCGCTTTTTTCTGCTCTTTTGCTGCAACTGCATCTACCATATCAAAAATATGGTTTCCGATCTGCGTAGTACAGATTTCATCAATATCTGCTGCCGTGATCTCCGTGTGGTTCATGCAGTAACAGAATAATTTTTCCAGCTCCTGCCCGAGATTCTCCATGTCATTACCAGTCTTTGCAAGCAGATAGCGCACTGCTGCCTCCGACATCTGAAGCTTCTCCTTTTTCGCCATCCCAAGGATCCAGCGGATCAGTGTCTTTTCATCCTGCCGCTTCAGTTCTACAATATGACCTTTCTCCTTGATCACTTTGTAGAGCTTTCCTCTCTTATCCAGCTCTGATTCCACAAAGATCATATAAGTGGTCTCCGGCATGTTCTTCAGATATTCTGCCAGCTCCGGTGTCGCATTTTTCAGAAAACCGGTATTTTCCAGAACGATCAGCCTGCGCTCTGCAAAAAAAGGTAATGTCTCGGCAAGGTCGATAATCTCCTTCGGGTTCGTGTTCTTTCCCTCAAAATAACGATAATTCATCGTGTCACCTTCCGGAACCATCGCTTTGACGAAACGGTTTTTATATAATTTTTTCAGATAAGCTTCTTCGCCGTACAGAAGATAAATCTGCTTAAACTGTCCTGTCTTTAAATCTTCATTCAAACTTTTCATGGACTTTGGATACCATATTCCCTTCCATCTGTATACATACTGACAGCACCTCTGTCTTTCGTATTATATAGGCTTACGCCCCATTTTGCAAGTCTTTCCAGTGTTTCCGCATGCGGATGTCCATAACGGTTTTCTTTTCCGGATGAACAGAATGCTACCCGTGGTCGGATCACTTCCAGAAGCTCTTCGCCGGTCGCATTTCTTGATCCGTGGTGTCCGACTTTCAGCAGATCATAACACGCCGGAAGTTCTCCTTTTTTCCGGAGATTCTTTATTCTCTCTGCCAACAGCTCTTCTCCGGTATTTTCCAGATCTCCGGTAAAAAGCATGGTAATTTTTCCATATTGCAGGTGAAGTACCAGAGAATTTTCATTTCCATTTTCAGATGGCTCACCTTCTCCAGGCCAGAGACAACGCATCTTCAATTTTCCAGACAGAAAAATAGTATCCATCTCCATTACCCGTACCTTCGTTCCTGCCTCTTCTGCCAGATTACATAATTTAATAAGCCTTTCATCCCAATATTTCTGTTCCGGAAAAATCAGATACTGGATTTCTACTCCATACTTTCTCCGTTCCAGAAGTTCTTCCACTGCATTTAAGTGATCCACATCCCCATGCGTCACCCACACATAATCCAGCCTCTTCACGCCCCGGAATTTTAAAAATGGTTCCAACCGGTATCTTCCTGCTGCATCTACCGAACTGCTTCCGCCGTCGATCAGGTAATTTTTTCCGTTTCCGTCCCGAAAGAAAAAACAGTCGCCCTGTCCCACATCCAGCATAGTCAGCTCCATCTGCCCTCGTTTCCACTTTGGGATCCCGAGCAGGATGAGCAGGATCCCAGCTGTCACAAGCTGTCTTACCACCCGTTTCCCGGTTTGTCTGCCCTCTTTCTTTTCCTTCCTTTTTCTCCACAAATAAAATAGAAGAACCCCATAATAACAGGCAATCTGCCAGAGCCGTGGTCTTCCCGGAATCCACCTTGCCCCCGGAAGTTCCAGGAGCAGACCGCTCCCTTTTTCATAAAAAAGCAAAATCCACTCTGTTATTTTCCAAAGTGCGCTCTGCATTATATCTCCTGCCCCACACGGAATCAGCATGACTGCCATCCCTGCACTCCCGCAAAACAGAAGCACGGATGCCATCGGAATTACCAGAAGATTCCAGGCTGGCGCATACAGGCAGGTTTCATAATAGTGCCACAATGTAACTGGCAGCAGAAAAAGCCAGAGCCTCACCGACATCCGGACACTGTCTGAAAATCTGCCTTTTTTATTTCCCAAACCAATCAGATAGATACCGAGAACCGCAGCAAAAGAAAGCTGGAACCCTGCCGTAAAAAGCCGCAACGGATTTGCCAGAAGCAAACCAATTTCCGCAATCCCAAGTGCCGTCAATCCATCGTATTCCCTTCCTGTCAGCTCTGCTCCCATCCGGATCAGAAACATGGTAAACGCCCGCAGTGCCGAAACACTCATTCCAGTCATCACCACATAGCTCCCAAGAAGCAGACTTCCCACTACACCGGCCTGTAAAATAGAAAATCCGGTTTTCCTAAGCCCCCGGTAAAGTCCGTTGCCAAAAAAAGAAATATGCAGACCGGATATAGCCAGCAGATGCCCGATCCCTGCCACCCGGTAAAGTTCTTTCACTTTCTCTTCTGTATAAAAAGAATCTCCCAGAAGAACCGCACACAAAATACCCCCTCGACGCTTTCCCATCTCTCTGCAGATCTCATCTGCGGTCCGGTTCCTAAACTGCCACAGCTTTTCGCGGAAGGAAGTCTTTTTCACCTGTTTTTCCAGAACCTTCCCTTTCCATAAGACTGCCTGGATATTCTGCTGCTTATAATAATTTTTCTGGTCAAAATTGCCCGGATTGGCCGCCGGATCAAAAAATCCCACATTGCCTTTAACCAGGATCCGCTGTCCGATTTCCGGACCATTTCCCTTTTCATCCAGATAGACAAGCAGCCTCTCGTCAGCGACTGCTTTTCCATTCCCCATCTCTCTGATCTGTATTTTTTTCAGATACAGGATCAGTTTTTCTTCTTTTCTGGTTTTCTGATAAACCTCTCCTTCCACCATCACTTCTTCCGACTCTTTCCAGAGCTTCTCACACCTTGACACACCGAGTCTTCCAAAAATCTTTCCTCCCCCTGTCAGATACAGTACCAGAATCAGTCCTGCCAGAAGTATTCCGGCAAAACCAAGTCTTCGCTTGATCAACCGATCAATCCTCCTTTATCATTTCCTGGTTTCTGCTCAGAGGTTCATCCAGCTTTATACTCTCCTGATATACAATACTGCTGTCTCCGTTGATTGAAATCTGTACTTCAGAGACATTTCCACCATCGATCACTGAATTTACGATGGAATAGATCACCGTCTCCGGACTGACTCCCGGAGCAATGTTCCGAAGTCCTTCATCAAAATTCAGATAGCAGATATGATCTTTGATCGACACACCCAGCAGCTTTGTTCCTTTTGGTATGGTAGCAAGCAGTCTGTTATTGGATGATCCTCGCATCAGCTGTTCCACTACAACCCGTTCCTTCGACTCATTGCTGTTATACCGCACCGTATCCTCTTCCTTTTGCAGCTTTTCTCCAGATGAATCTGCATAATACAGCGTAAGCTTCATCTCCTGGAAAGAGTTAATAGAAGAGCCTGTGTTCTGTACAAAATCTTCTGCCTGCTGGTATCCATAAGTATTCCCCTTTTTATTCGTAAGTGGCGTTCCATCTACACAGATCATCACCAGATCCACTCCATCGATCTGCGTCAGTGAACGGACAAGCGCTGCCCTGCACAGAACCTCTCTTACCGTATCCATCTTTCCGTAAGCAGCATTATAGTACAGGATCAGCTTTTCATCCTCCAGAGTGTATCTCTCCAGTTTTACCTTTTTCGGCAGTGCCGCCTGTGCCTTCACCTCGTCATCACACTTCTGCAGCGCAGACAGCATTCCTTTTACTTCTTCGTCCGCCGACTTTCCTGTTCCATCATAGCCGTTCGGAACCAGCGCCGTTCCGCTCTGGTTAATCTGGTAAATCGTATATTTTGCATCTGCTTTCTGCTCCTTTTTTCTGCATCCCACAACGCCTGTAAGAAGACACACTGCAAGAAGAATGCTTATGATCTGGTAATTTTTTTTCATTCTTCTCATCCTTCCCTCTTGATATAAGTAAGCGGGATCCGGACTGTAAATGTCGTTCCCTCTCCCGGTTCACTGTAGACCTTGATCGCACCGCGGTGCATGACAACCGCATTTCTTGCAATCGAAAGCCCAAGACCGGTTCCGCCGATCTCACGAGAATGGGATTTGTCCACACGGAAAAACCGCTCGAATATATGATCCGTATCTTCTTTCGGAATCCCGATTCCAGAATCCGCAACCTTCAGATAAAAATACTTATGATCCGCATTTAAAGACACGTGTACCCATCCGTTCTCTTTATTGTACTTGATCGCATTTTCCACCAGATTCGTGATCACAAGTGCAATCTTTACCTCATCAATCTCCGCTGTCACCGGACGAAAACTCTCAAATACCAGTTCAATATTACTTTTTGCCGCAAGTGGCTGTAATCTTTTGAGAATCCGTTCTACCAGTTCATTAACATCCTGACTCTTAATATTTAAGTTTGCACCCTTCTTATCCAGTTTTACAAGATCCAGAAGGTCATTGATGATCTTATTCTCCCGCTCGATTTCTTCGGACAAATCACCCATGAATTCCCGGTAAATCTCCGTCGGTGCATCCGGCTGCATCAGCAGTGAATCCGCCAGCACCTTCATAGAGGTCAACGGTGTCTTCAACTCATGGGATACATTTGCCACGAACTCTTCTCTCGATGCATCCAGTACTTTATAGCGGTCCCACAGTTTATTAAATGCATTGGAAATCCGTTCCGTTTCATCATAAGCATTTTCATGGAGATAATTATCTCCATAGCCTCCTGCCATCTCCTCGATCGATTGAGACATCCTTTTCAGCGGCCTTACAAGCAGCATACCGATGATTGCTGATAAAAAGATCCCGATAATACTGATTGCAACCGTTGCAATTCTTGCCTTTGACTGCAATGCCTCTACATTGTCACGCAGACTGTCTGTAGAAACACTGACCAGAATCATTCCTTTTACCGGCTCTTCCCCTTTTTTGACCGGGACTGCCACTTCAATGTACCGGCTCTTTCTGTCATAACTTGCCGGCTTCTCGCCGCGGAAGCATTTGACTACATCCTCGGAAATGATCGTCTTTCCCTCCTCCAGATCATAGGTATCTTCCACAATCCGGAATTCATCATCAATAACAAGCACTCTTCCATTGTAAATATTGGATAACTGTGATAGTTCTGTATCGATTACATCAGAAACTCCCGTTTTCAGATAATCAGAATTGACCAGCTGATTACTCAGAATCGTACACTGGTTTTGAATCTCTGCTGTGCGCACGGATACGGTTCTCTGATCATAGCTTTGCAGAATCGCATTCATCAGGATCACACTGGATAATATGACAAATACGCTCAGGATCACCGTTACCCGCACTTGCAGACTTTTTATGAATTTTGGTACAAAAAATTTAACCCCTGAAATAATAGCCAACTCCCCACTTTGTGTAAACGTATTTCGGATCACTTGGATTTACTTCAATCTTCTCGCGCAGTCGTCTGATATGTACATCTACCGTTCTTGCATCTCCCGGATACTCATATCCCCAGACAATATTCAAAAGACTTTCCCTGCTGTAAACCTTGTTCGGATTCATCGCAAGAAGCTCCAGAAGATCAAATTCTTTTGCGGTAAGATTCAGTTCCCTGTCCCCGGAAAAAACTCTCCGGCTTTCACAGTCGATCTTCAGATCTCCCTTTACCACAACTTTACCGCTCGCGCTCATCCCGTCTTTTTTAGCGACCCTGCGCATGATTGCCTTCATTCTGGCCTTAACCTCAAGAATGTTGAACGGCTTTGTGATGTAATCATCTGCGCCATATTCCAACCCGAGGATCTTGTCCATATCCTCGCCCTTCGCAGTGAGCATGATGACCGGTACATCTGAGAAATCACGGATCTGTCTGCATACTTCAAATCCATCGTATTTTGGAAGCATGACATCCAGAAGAATCATATCATACTCTTTTCTTTTTACCATCTCAAGTGCTTCCTCACCGTCGTATGCGCAGTCAACTTCCATATCATCCTGTTCCAGGCTGAATCTCAGTCCTTTCACGATCAGCTTTTCATCATCTACTACCAATACTTTTCTGCCCATCTTGCGCACTCCTCTACTCTACCGTTATCTGCTCCCGGATCTTCTGAAAGATTCCTTCCTTGATCCCGTCCACTTTCTTCAGATCCTCTATCTTCCTGAATCCACCGTTTGTCTCTCTATAAGCAATAATTGCTTCCGCGCGGGACTCGCCAATCCCGCTTAAGCTTAAAAGTTCAGCCTTTGTCGCGGTGTTCAGGTTTATTATTCCTGTGTCTTTTCCCATCCCGGCATCTGCCATATCCGATGGTGAACCTTCTTCTTTCAAAGTCTGTTCTTCTTCTCTGGATGGCACATAAATCCTTTGTCCATCTGTCAGATGTGCTGCCTGATTCAGATAAACCTGTCCTGCTGCCTCCGTCAGACCTCCCGCTGCTTCTATGGCATGCGTGATGCGGTCTCCTTCCTGCAGTTCATATACACCGGGTGATGCCACCTCGCCACATACATACACCCAGATCGAACCTTCTTTTTCTTCACCACCCGGATCTGCTTTTGCCTTATCCGGCTTTTCTTCGGCAGCCTTTGATTCTGCCTCGTTTTTCTTATCCCCGGCATCCGCTTCTGCAGCAGCCACACTGGTAAAGGTCTCTTCTTTTTCATGGCATGCTGACAGCATACAGCTGATTCCAAGGAAAATTCCACATATTTGATATAAAATCCGTCTTCTTTTCCGCATACATACTCCTTTTCCGCAGAGCATGTCCCCTCGTACTTCCAAGACATGATTATTGTAACGAATTTTTTTCCAAAAAACAACCTATTTCCACTGAAAAATTGTCGTTCCGATCAGAGCGATCCCCATACCGATCACTTTTCTCCAGGAAAATGGCTCTTTTTCCACACCAAATAATCCCACCAGTTCAATCAGATACGCCACAATAAGCTGAGACATAACGATCAGAAGTGCCGCCTTTGCAGGCCCGAGCTGCGCCATACTTTTGATCACGGTCCAGGTGATCCCTGCTCCGATCACACCGCCAAGCAGCATATATTTAGGCTGCACCTCTCCTATCGTGGCAATACTGTCCCTTCCCATGATCAGCCACATTACCAGGCAGATAGCAAATGCACTAAGCTGCACCCAGGCATTGCTCACCCACATTCCTGTCGTCTTTGTTACCTGGGTGTTAAATACCCCCTGCACACTCATCAGCGCTCCCGACAGCAGGGCAATAAAAAATCCGGTCATCTTTCATACCTCCTTTTCTTCTGAAAGTATATCCGATGACCGGCTCTTTTATTCTCTTATTTTTATCAGGCACCGACTTTATGCAAGTGCTTTTTTCAGGATCTCTGCCATCTCATCTACCTGTTCTTTACCGATAACAAGCGGTGGGATCATTCGGATCACATCTGTTCCAGCTCCGATGATCAGAAGTCCTTCTTCCAACGCTTTGGCTGTCACTTCACCCAGCGGCTTGGTGATCTGAAGTCCTTGGATCAATCCTCTTCCCTTTACTTTAACGGCTGCATCGCAGGTATCCACGATTTCCTGCAGTTTCTGTGTCAGATATGGTGCGATTTCATTGACATGATCGAGCATATGCTCTTTTTCAAAGATCTCAATAGTCTTGCTGACCGCTGCACAGCAAAGTGGGTTTCCACCATATGTAGTTCCGTGATCTCCCGGTACCAGCGAATTATCTGCAACTTCTTTTGTCATCGCAAATGCGCCGACCGGAACACCGCTTCCGATTGCTTTCGCCATTGTCATGATATCCGGTGTGATTCCCATCTGCTGCCATGCAAACCATGCACCGCTTCGTCCCATACCACACTGTACTTCATCGCAGATCATCAGGATTCCGTTCTCATCACAGATCTTACGGATTCCCTGCATAAATTCTTTTGTCGCTGCGTTGATTCCGCCTTCGCCCTGGATTGTTTCCAGAATGATCGCGCAGGTCTTATCATTTACCAGTGCTTTTACACTGTCAAGATCATTGTAGATTGCAAAATGTACACCAGGCATAACCGGTTCAAATGGCTCTCTGTATTCTTTGTGTCCGGTAAGTGCAACTGCACCCATACTTCTGCCGTGGAATGAATTCTCCATTGCAATAAATTCATAACGTCCGGTTTTTTTTGTGTACGCATATTTTCTTGCAGTTTTGATCGCACCTTCGATTGCTTCTCCACCACTGTTTGTGAAGAATACCTTGTACATACCGGTGATCTTTTTCAGATCTTCTCCTGCTTTACCGCAGGTTGTATTATAATACAGGTTTGATGTATGGATCATCTTGTCAATCTGAGCCTTTAATGCATCATTAAATTCCTTGTTGTTATATCCCAGAGAAGATACTGCATATCCTGCTGAGAAATCCAGATATTTCTTTCCTTCCGGATCATAGAGGTATGCGCCGTCTCCATGGTCCAATACAACCGGATAACGGTTATAAGTTTTTAAAATCGCGTCGTCCTCTTCCTGCATATACTGATTTGCCATAAGAATTACCTTCTTTCTTTGTCTTCCCTTTAATCTTCTTCACCGTTTCTTAAAATTGCAGTTCCAATACCCTTCTTCGTGAAAATCTCAAGAAGCAGGCAGTGCGGAATTCTTCCATCCAGAATATGGACTCTGGACACTCCGTTTTCAATCGCTCCTACACAGTTCTGCAGTTTCGGAATCATTCCTCCGGAAATTGCTCCGCTTTCGATCAGTTCATTCGCCTGATCTACAGTAAGAGCTGTGATCAGAGAAGATTTATCTTCGTAGTCTCTATATACCCCTTCAATATCAGAGAGGAACGCAAGCTTCTCAGCATGAACCGCTTTTGCGATTGAATAAGCTGCATCATCCGCATTGATATTATAAGTGTTGTAATCATCATCGATTCCGACCGGGCATACGATCGGGAGAAAATCTTTATCCAGAAGATCCAGAAGAACCTCTGCATTGACCTTCTTGATATCTCCTACAAATCCAACGTCCTGTCCTGTCATGGAAAGCTTTTTGTCAACTCTTAAAAGTCCGCCGTCTTTTCCACTGACACCGATAGCACGGACACCAAGTTCTTCGACCATACGAACCAGATTTTTATTAACCTTGTTCAGTACCATCTCTGCAATTTCCATGGTCTCTGCGTCCGTCACACGAAGTCCGTCGATGAATTTCGGCTCCATTCCGGCTTTACTTACCCATTTACTGATCTCTTTTCCACCGCCGTGAACGATGATCGGTTTGAATCCAACCAATTTCAAGAATGTAACATCCTTGATGACATTTTTCTGGAGTTCTTCGTCCAGCATTGCACTTCCACCGTATTTTACAACGATGATCTTACGGTTGAAACGCTGAATATAAGTAAGCGCCTCAATCAGAACTTCTGCTTTGTCCAGATACTGCTGCATATCCTGATCCATTTTGCTTACCTCCTAGCTTCTGTAATCTGCATTGATGTCAATATATCCGTGAGTCAGGTCACATCCCCATGCTATTGCGCTTTCGCTTCCCATCTTCACATCAGCAACTGCTTTTACTTCTTCCTGTGAGAGGATCTCCGTTGCTTTTTCTTCACTGTAATCTACCGCTGTACCATTTTCGATGATCTGGATCTTTCCTGCCTTGCTCTCGAAGAACAGATCCACCTTTTCCGGGTCAAACTGTGCTCCGGAATATCCCATTGCACAGAGAATTCTTCCCCAGTTTGCATCATGTCCTGCAATTGCTGCCTTGGTAAGATTTGAGCATACAATTGATTTTGCAAGTGTCTTTGCAGTCTCTTTTGTATCTGCACCAACTACAGTTACTTCAAATAAAGCAGTTGCTCCTTCTCCGTCCCCTGCGATCTTCTTTGCAAGGTATTCGTTGATCTCATGCAATGCTTCCGCAAAGGTCTTATAGCTTTCACTGTCTACCGTGATCACTTCATTTTCAGCCATTCCGTTTGCAAGAAGAACTACAGAATCATTTGTAGAAGTATCTCCGTCTACGGAAATCATATTGTATGTATCATTGACATCATCACTGAGGGCTTTCTGAAGTGCCTCTTTTGTGATTGCTGCATCTGTTGTGATAAAGCTGAGCATGGTGCACATATTCGGATGGATCATACCAGATCCTTTTGCCATACCACCGATGGTAACGGTCTTTCCGGCAACCTCGATCTCTACTGCGATCTGTTTTTCACAGGTATCAGTCGTCATGATTGCTTTTGCTGCCTCAGTTCCGTTTGCCAGTGTATCATTTTTCTTTTCAGCAAGAGCCTTTACCCCTGCCACGATGCGATCAATTGGAAGCTGCTTTCCAATGACACCGGTCGATCCGATCAGTACACCGTCTGCATTAATTCCAAGAGCTTCTGCTGCCGCATCTGCTGTGTCCTTGCAGTAGCCAAATCCTTCCGCACCGGTACATGCATTGGCAATTCCGGAATTGACGATCACAGCCTGTGCTTTCGCACCACTCTTTACAACCTGCTGATCCCATTTTACGCATGCTGCCTTTACAACGTTTGTAGTAAATGTTCCTGCACATTCACATGGAACCTGGCTGTAGATCATTGCCATGTCGGTTCTGTCCTGATATTTGATCTTTGCTGCTGTTGATGCTGCCTCAAATCCTTTTGCTGCGGTCACACCGCCTTCGATAATCTTCATCGTATATAGCCTCCTTTAGCCCTCTTCGATAAATGCTGTAATATTTTCCTCATTTAAAACAAACTCATAGTAGTTGACATCCGGTCTCTTGGTCCATCCGATCGTATTCCAGAACGTATTGCCGATATCATTCTTGGTAAATGCGATCAGTGTGATCTTGTTGATATGTTCCTCTTTCAGAGCTGACATTGCATAGGCAACCATGCTCTTTCCGATCCCATGACAGCGGTACGCCGGATCTACACATACATGATAAAAACATCCGGTTCTTCCGTCGTGTCCGCAGAGGATTCCTCCTACTACTTTTCCGTCTATTTCGGCGATCACACTGGTTGTCGGATTCCTTTTCAGGAATCGTTCCACGCCTTCTTTTGAATCATCTATGCTCCGGATTCCAAATCCTTTGATCCGCATCCAAAGTGCATGAAGCTGGTCATAATCTTCTACTGTCATCGCACGAATAATTGTTGTCATATATTTTCCATTCCTTTTCTTTTTCTGCCATGTTCTACGGGAACATCGGAACCAGATCAAGACCTTCACTTTCCGGAAGTCCAAAGATCAGGTTCATGTTCTGTACAGCCTGTCCTGCTGCACCTTTTACCAGGTTGTCGATCGCACCCATCATAATGATACGGTTTGTTCTCGGATCGATCTTAAATCCGATATCGACATAATTGCTTCCTTCTACCCATTTTGTTTCCGGGTAAACATCTTTCTCCAGAACACGGACAAATTTTTCATTTGCATAATATTTATCGTAAACTGCTTTTACTTCTTCCCAGGTAACATCCTTTGTAAGCTTCGCGTACTCTGTTGCCAGGATTCCTCTGTTCATCGGAACCAGATGCGGTGTAAAGTTAATCACAACCTCTTTGCCGCTCGCATATCCAAGCTGTTCCTCGATCTCCGGTGTATGTCTGTGTGTTGCCACACCGTATGCTTTCATATTCTCATTGACTTCACAGTACAGGTTCGGAACCTTTGCCCCTCTTCCTGCTCCGGATGTTCCGGACTTGGCATCAATGATCAGCGTATCCATATCGATCAGTCCTTCTTTTGCCAGCGGATAAGCAGTCAGGATGGAGCATGTTGTATAGCATCCAGGATTGGCGATCAGTCTTGCGCCTTTGATATCTTCTCTGTTCACTTCACACAGTCCGTAAACTGCTTCTTCGATAAACTGCGGGCTCTTGTGCTCAATACCGTACCATTTTTCGTAAGTCTTGACATCTTTGATACGGAAATCTGCGCTCAGGTCGATGATCTTAACCTTTGATAAGATTTCTTCATTAACTAATGATGCGCACAGTCCCTGTGGAGTTGCTGTGAAAATCACATCTACCTGATCTGCAAGTTGTTCCATATTATCATCTAAACATACCGCATCTACGATCTGAAACATATTGCGGTATACATCTGCATATTTCTTATCGATATAGCTTCTTGAGCCAAACCATTTAATTTCTACGTCTTTATGTCCTGTTAAAATGCGAACCAGTTCTCCTCCGGCGTAACCGGTAGAACCGATGATTCCTGCTTTAATCATGTAAACCATCCTTTCGTAAATGCCGTATTTGTGTATAGATAGGCATAATCATAAATACTATAAACCCATTAATCCCTATTGTAAAGGGGTTCGCGGTAATTGGGGGAATGTTTCCCGATTGGTTCAGTATACATGGTTTTATTTTGGAAAGCAAGTGGTTTTTTGATTTTTATGCATGTTTCTGTGTATTTTTATGTATAATTTCTTATTTTTATGCATTTATATTTATTTTTATGCATTGTTATGCATTTTTATTATTATAAGATGTATTAAGTCTGTATTCTTTTTATTGACTATTTTAGGAAAATTCAATTAGTATTAAGGAAGTGATTGTAAAGGAGTTGTTATTTTATGGAACGGGATCTTACTTCGGGGAGTGTTTTTCGGAATGTGATTTATTTTTCGCTACCTTATTTTTTATCTTATTTTTTGCAGACGCTTTATGGGATGGCGGATCTTTTTATTGTTGGGCAGTTTGATGGGGTTGCCAGTACAACAGCGGTTTCGATTGGGAGCCAGGTGATGCATATGTTGACAGTGATGATCGTGGGGCTTGCGATGGGGGCTACAGTTTCAATCGGGCAGTCTATTGGAGCGGGCGATAAGAAAAGGGCTTCTGTATTTGTGGGAAATACGGTGATTTTGTTTATGGGGATTTCTCTGGTGCTGGCGGTTTTGCTTCTGTTTTTTGTGAAGCCGGCTGTTGCCGTGATGTCTACACCTACGGAGGCTGTGTCAGGAACGGCAGCTTATCTGACGATCTGTTTTCTCGGGATTCCTTTTATTACGGCGTATAATGTAATCAGTTCGATTTTCCGCGGACTGGGGGATTCTAAAAGTCCGATGTATTTCATCGCAGTTGCATGTGCGGTGAATATTATACTGGATTATCTGTTTATCGGATTTTTCCATCTGGGAGCTTCCGGTGCTGCGCTTGGCACAACACTTTCCCAAGCGTGCAGTGTTCTGTTTGCACTGATTGCCATTAAACGTAAACAGACCGGACTTTCTCTTTCCGGAGACTGTTTCCGCCCACAGAAAAAACCGCTTGGCAAAATTCTGAATATTGGGATTCCGGTAGCGCTTCAGGACGGATTTATTCAGATTGCTTTCATTATTATTACGATCATTGCCAACCGGCGCGGACTGAACGCAGCCGCTGCTGTCGGCATTGTGGAAAAAATCATCAGCTTTCTGTTCCTGATTCCGTCTTCCATGCTTTCGACTGTTTCTGCACTCGCAGCTCAGAATATCGGTGCCGGAAAGTATGACCGTGCAAAGCAGACGCTTCGCTATGCCATGATGATCGCCATTGGATTTGGTCTGGCCGTCTCTATATTGATCCAGTTTATCGCAGCTCCGGTTGTCGGACTTTTCACTGCAGACGCAGCCGTTATTCTTCTCGGCGCGCAGTACATTCGCGGATATATCTGGGATTGTATTTTTGCCGGCGTTCATTTCAGTTTCAGCGGATACTTCTGTGCATGCGGAAAATCTGGAATTTCATTTTTACATAACCTGATCGCTATTTTGTGCGTGCGTATTCCGGGTGTTTATCTGACTTCAAAAATTTTCCCACATACACTGTTTCCGATGGGACTCGCAACCGCTACCGGCTCCTTATTGTCTGTGATCATCTGCATCATTGCTTACCGATGGTTATGTGAAAAATCCGGAAAATAGAATACAGGATCGAACTCTTACGGATTTCTCCAGATCATCAAAAATGGTGACTCACTACGAGCCACCATTTTTGATGATCACTTATCTGATATGCGCTTCTTCATGTGTAAGCAGCCATTCTTTCTTTTCAAGTCCACCGGCATATCCGGTCAGGCTTCCGTCGCTTCCGATGACCCGGTGACATGGAATAATCACAGAGATCGGATTATGTCCGACCGCACCTCCGACTGCCTGCGGCGAGATACTTTTCGCGCCCCGTTTTACTGCAAGGATCTTTGCGATCTTTCCATAAGTAATGGTACATCCATATGGGATTTTTGCGATAATCTTCCATACTTCTTTTCGGAAATCACTTCCTGCAGGTGCAAGAGGAAGTTCTTCCGGATCCGGATCCTGCCCTGCAAAATACCGATCCAGCCAGTACTCTGCCTGATCCAGTACCGGCAAGTCTTTCTTCTCCTCAAAATCTTCTATAATCTTGTCCATATAGTATTTCTGTCCTTCAAACCATGCACCGACAAGTACATCCTCCCGTGCTCCAAGCGTAATTTTCCCGATCGGCGAATCATAGTAGCTTACATACAGCATTTTTCATTCTTCCCCTTTTTCATCCGTCCTGATACCCATGTTTTTGAGGATTGCGAGAGTGCAAAGCACGT
>ENA-OWPB01001509-OWPB01001509.1-human-gut-metagenome-genome-assembly--contig:-NODE-1509-length-20387-cov-2.590940_pt1 | contig 20387 bp, 31 predicted proteins | sample MGYA00248260_ERZ651838 | MGnify/ENA primary metagenome ERZ651838 (study PRJEB26924, sample SAMEA4378304) | human gut metagenome | biome: human gut; feature: human-associated habitat; material: faeces...
GGACATTTGAAAGATATAACCAATCAGCGTTTTGGATATTTGACAGCAAAGGAACGAGTGTATCAGACAGAAAATGGAATGTCAATATGGAAGTGTCAATGCGACTGCGGAAATGTTACAAATGTTCCCATAAATCATTTGACAACACATCATACGGAAAGCTGCGGACATTGTATTAAAAATGATTTTATAAATCATGGTACATATTGTGAGGGGAAAACCGTAAAAGGTGAACTTTTTCTGTTTAGCTCTGAAGATTGGGATTTTGTCACATCACATAATTGGCATATTGATACTAAAGGTTATGTGTTAACTAAAATTAACGGCAGAAATATTAAATTACACAGATATATAATGCCTGCTTCAGAGGGAATACAAATTGACCATGTAAACCGTAAAAAGTATGATTGCCGGAGAGGAAATTTGCGTTACGCCGTAAATAAGGAAAATGCAGCAAATTCAGCGGCATTTAAAAACAATCGCAGCAGCGGACACAAAAACGTATATATACAGGATGGCAAGTATAGAGTGATAGTCCGGAAAGATGGAAAAGCTATTCATTTTGGATATTATAAAAACTTGCCGGATGCAGTTATGGTTGCGAATACAGCACGAAAAAAACTGTTCGGAGAGTTTGCATTCTTTGATGATAGTTTCAGTGAAAAAGAAAAGGAGAGTTAAATATGGCGAAAGTAGTAACAAACGAAGTAAGGTTTTCATATACGCATTTATGGGAACCGCAAGCGATAAACGGAAGTGAACCTAAGTACAGCGTTTCACTGATTATTCCTAAAAAGGATACAGAAACAATAAAGGCTATAAAGGAAGCAATTGAAACGGCAAAAAAAGATGGAATTGCAAAATTTGGAGGTAAGATTCCGGCGAACTTAAAGCTTCCGCTCCGTGACGGAGATATTGAGAGACCGGATGATGAGGCGTATGCCGACAGCTACTTCATAAACTGCAATTCAAAAGAACAGCCTCAGATTGTCGATAGAAAGGTAAAACCGATTTTAGACAGAAACGAGTTTTATTCAGGATGTTATGGACGAGCTTCAATTTCTGTTTATGCGTATAATGTAAACGGAAATCGTGGAATTGCAGCATCGGTAAACTCAGTACAAAAGATACGCGACGGTGAGCCGCTCGGCGGACGAACAAGAGCTGAGGACGATTTTGAAGCGTATGAGGATGAGGATGACGATTTCCTGAGTTAAGAGTAAACGGATGTGTATGCAAAAAAAGAACACCTTGCAAGATGTTCTTAAATAATATGCTGCTGAAGCCATCGAAGAATATCAGAGTCGGACTGAGTTCCTGACGCAACCGATAAAATAAGTTCAATCAGCTCGATGTCACTGTATTCCAAATCAATGCCGTTTATCGCAAGAAATACAAGCATTGCGTGAGTTCCGATACGTTTATTGCCATCGACAAACGGATGATTTTTTACAAGGCCAAAGCATAGTCGTGAGGCTTTATCCAGTAAAGTAGGATATAGTTCTTCTCCATCGTATGTTTGGAATGGTGTGTTGATAGCCGAGTCAAGAAGCGCTTCATCACGTATATCGGATGAACCGCCGAAATTCTCTATAAGCTGTGAGTGGAGCAGTAAAATCTGTTCTTTAGTAAGAATTTTCATTTTGCAAGCTCCTTATATACCGTCTTATTACGAGCGATTATTTTCTTGGATACGGCTAATACATCATCAGTTGGCGCAGCTAATTGCTCATCGGCTTGATTGAATTCTAAAATCAAGTAACGCGGCGAGTTGTTTTTAAGAATTACAGCAGAGCCGTACTGGTCGACAAGTCTTGCAACTTTAGAAAAATTCTGGTTGGCTTCCGAAATAGAAACCATTGTGTTTGTATTAACATTCATATTGCATACCTCCAATTATATTCTATAAATATTATACTCTAATTTTAGGATAAAGTCAACCTAAAATTTATTGGTAAAAGGTGAAAAACGTGAAAAAATTAAGCATAGACATTGAAACATTTTCTGATATAGACCTTATCAAGTGCGGAGTGTATAAATATGCCGACTCTCCTGCTTTTGAGATACTCCTGTTTGCCTATTCCATAGATGACGGGGAAATAAATATTATTGATCTTGTAAACGGTGAAGAACTGCCGGAGGAAATAGCCGAAGCAATCAAATCCGACACAGTTATAAAGACAGCATTCAATGCTCAGTTTGAGCGGGTGTGTCTGTCGAAGCATCTCGGCATCCTGCTTGACCCTTCGTCTTGGTATTGCACAGCGGTACAGGCTGCGGAACTGTCGCTGCCGTCATCGCTTGCAGATGTCGGTGCGGCTCTTGGCTTGGAACGGCAGAAGATGACAGAGGGTAAGGAGTTAATCAAATACTTCTGCGTTTCCTGTAAGCCGACCAAATCAAACGGAGGCAGAACAAGGAATATGCCGGGGGACGCTCCTGAGAAGTGGGCGCTGTTTAAGGAATACTGCAAAAGAGATGTTGATGTTGAGAGACAGATTGCAAAAAAGCTTGAGATGTATCCAATTAGCGAGTCAGAGCATCGGTTATATGTCCTCGATCAGAGAATAAACGACCGCGGTGTGCTTGTGGATTTATCATTGGCGCAGCAGGCAATAAAGATAAATTCCATACAGACCGCAGTGGCTACGGAACAGGCATATACATTGACAGGTTTGGAAAATCCGAACTCCGTAGCACAGCTTAAGGCGTGGCTTACAGAGAACGGTGTGGAGATTGAAAGCCTTTCAAAAAAGGCTGTGGCGGCGCTTGCGGATGAAACGGACGGCGATATACAGGAAATGCTGCATTTGCGGCTGTTGATGTCGAAAACATCGGTAAAGAAATATGAAGCGGTTATGCGTTCGGTCTGCAAAGATAACCGTGTGCGCGGAATGATGCGTTTCTGCGGTGCATCAAGAACCGGAAGATGGTCCGGCAACATTCTGCAGCCGCAAAACCTGCCTCAGAACCATCTGCCGGATTTGACGCTTGCAAGGGATATTGTAAAGGACGGAGATTTTGAAATGCTTAATATGACATTCGGTAATGTTCCGAATGTCCTGTCAGAGCTTATCCGCACCGTCCTTATTCCAAAATCAAAATACAGATTTATTGTCGCGGACTTTTCGGCTATTGAGGCGCGTGTGTTATCGTGGCTTGCGGGTGAGCAGTGGAGGCTTGACACATTCAGGAACGGCGGCGATATTTACTGCGCTTCTGCAAGTCAGATGTTCCGTGTTCCGGTCGAGAAACACGGAGTAAACGGGCATCTTCGGCAAAAGGGTAAAATATCCGAGCTTGCCTGTGGTTACGGCGGCTCAGTCGGCGCGTTGAAGAATATGGGCGCGGTTGAGATGGGAGTGCCGGAGGACGAACTGCAAGGCTTAATCAACGATTGGCGAAATGCTAATCCGCATATCGTTAAGCTGTGGACGGAAGTCGGAAACACAGCAATGAAGGCAATAAAGGAAAAAACAATCGTTTCACTCGGCAAGCTTGTGTTTATGTACGAGCGAGGGATATTGTTCATACGCCTGCCGAGCGGACGCAGGTTGTCATATATAAAGCCGCGTATCGGCACAAACAGATTCGGCGGCGACAGTATCACATATATGGGCGTCGGTGCGTCAAAGAAATGGGAACGGCTCGAAACATTCGGCGGTAAGCTGGTAGAGAATATCGTACAGGCGATTGCGAGGGACTTGCTTGCTTCGGCAATGATGAATGTCGCAAATGCCGGATACGATATTGTTTTCCATGTCCACGATGAAATAATAGCCGAAGTGCCGGACGGTCAAGGCTCGGTTGATGAGATGTGTAAGTTAATGAGCATAAATCCTGATTGGGCAGACGGTATTCCCTTGATCGCAGACGGCTATGAGTGTGAATATTACAGGAAGGATTAAGGTTTATGAAAAAGAGAGTAATTTTAACCGCTGTCATAATCGGCGCACTGTCCGAGCTTGCAGCGGTCATATATACAACACATATACGCAGCAATGCCGTAATAGGCGGCGAGTATTTTATTCTGCCGTTCTTTATTATGGCGGCATACTGCGTTTTAGAAGTAATCGGTACGGCAGAGCGTAAGAAGGAAACGGAGATAAGACTTACACGGCGGACTAAGTACGGCGATGCGGTCTTAAACCACGAGACATTTCCCGAATATGACAGGGAAACGCTGATACATGAGATTTTCTGCTTTGAGCCAATGAAGGTCGCAGTCGAGAAGCTCTGCGCTTATGAGGAGAGGGGAGATTGATATGGTTATAAAAATACCGTGTTCTGGGCATAAGGACTGTTTTGCAAATACCAACGGTTATTGTACCTGTTTAATGAATAATGACTTCGGCGGCAGAGAATGTCCGTTTTACAAGAAAAGGGCTCAGTTTGAGTCTGAACTTGAAAATACGCGGTACACGCTTACAAAGAATGGAAGAACGGACTTGATTGAGATGTATCACAGGAGGAGAGTAAATGCACAGAAACAGTGAGCATTATCCCGACCCGACATTTAGCGACGCATACTTTCAAATCCGCAGAGATGAAAAGATTATAAAGCGCGGCGAGAGATTTATTCCGTGGGTTTACATAGCATCTCCGTATCGCGGGAATATAGAGAAAAACACAGATAATGCAAGACAGTATTCACTGTTTGCAGTGCAGTGCGGTAAACTGCCGTTTTGTCCTCACATATATTTTACGCAATTCCTAAACGATAGTATTAAAACTGAACGCAGACAAGGCTTGACGCTTGCCTTGCATATGCTAAAACGATGTACGGAAATGTGGGTGTTCGGCGAATATATTTCAAGCGGAATGCAGCGGGAAATCCGTGCGGCAAGAAAGTGGAATATACCGATAAAGTATTTTGACGAGAACTGCGGGGTGATGGAACTATGAAAATATCCGTAGGCAACAGCAGGACTTCAAGAGCGTGGAAAATCAAGGAGTTTTCATGGGATGAATTTGTAAGCAGATGTTCAGAAACAATCAGAACGGCTGAAACGGTGCAGGAATACAGAAAACTCCCGAAAGGTCAGCAGGATAATATAAAGGATGTGGGCGGCTTTGTCGGCGGCGAGTTAAGAAACGGTATCCGAAAGAAGGACACCGTTGTAAACCGCTGTATGCTCTCGCTTGATGCAGATTACGCGGATGATGATTTTTGGGAACAGATAGAACTGTTTTTTGACTTCCGCTGCCTTATATATTCAACGCATAAGCACACACCTGAACGGCCAAGACTCAGACTTATAATCCCGCTGTCCCGTCCCGTTACGGCGGACGAGCACACGGCTATTGCAAGACGCATAGCTGCCGACATCGGAATAGAGCAGTTTGACGACACGACCTATCAGCCGCACCGTCTTATGTATTGGGCGTCAACGTCCGCTGACGGTGAGTTTGTATTCAGGCATCGGGACGGAAATCCTGTGGACGCGGATGCTGTGCTTGCAAGGTATAAGGATTGGCACGATACATCGGAATATCCCGTATCGTCAAGACAGAAAAAGATAGTATCCCATGCATTGAAAAAGCAAGCCGACCCGCTGATAAAGGACGGCATAGTCGGCGCGTTCTGCCGCGCGTATCCGATACAGCAGGCAATAAGCACATTTTTGTCGGATGTATATACGCCGAGCAGCTTAAGCGGACGTTATGACTATATCCCGGCAGACTCAATCGCAGGGGTTATAGTCTATAACGATAAATTCGCATACAGCCATCACGCGACCGATCCGGCTTGCGGTAAGCTGTGCAATGCGTTTGACCTTGTGCGGATACATAAGTTTTCGTATCTTGATAAGGACGAAACTGACAGTGAGAAATCACCATCCTTCAAAGCAATGATGGACTTTGCGATGAATGATGACAATGTCAAGGCACAGACACTCACCGATAAGGAAACGGCGGCGCAGGAGGAGTTTTCGGCTATTTCGGACGATGACGATGTAATGTGGCGGCACAGGCTGTCTATGAACAAGCGCGGAGATATAGAGAACACTATACAAAACCTCACGATTATATTGCAGAACGACCCGAAGCTTAAAGGTATTGTTTTCAATGAACTGTCGGACTGTATAGAGATAAAGGGAAATGTACCGTGGCAGCATCCGTCTAAATATTGGCGCGATGCGGATGACGCACAGCTTTTAACATACTTAACCTACCATTACGGTAAATTCACAAGGGTGAACTATGACGTGGCATTGGCAAAGGTAGTCGATGACCGCTCGTTCCATCCTATCCGTCAGTACCTTGACGGCTTGCCGGAATGGGATAAGACAGAAAGGGTTGACACCCTGCTTACCGATTACCTCGACGCGGAGGATAATCCGTACACACGCGCCGTAATCCGTAAAACCTTATGCGGTGCGATAGCCCGCGTTATGGTACCGGGCATAAAGTTTGATACGATGCTTGTTCTGTCGGGACCGCAGGGGATAGGAAAGTCAACGATTATATCAAAGCTGTGCGGTGAGTGGTTTAACGATTCGCTTTTATTATCCGACACGAAGGATAAGACAGCGGCGGAGAAGCTGCAGGGGTTTTGGATTTTAGAGATAGGCGAGCTTGCCGGACTTAAGAAAACGGAAATAGAAACACTGCGCGGCTTTATCTCTCGGCAGAACGATGTATTCCGTGCGTCCTTCGGTCGCAGAGCGACGCCGCATTTAAGACAGTGTATTTTCATAGGCACAACGAATGCGGAACACGGATACCTCAGAGATACCACGGGCAACCGCCGTTTTTTCCCTGTTAAGGTATCGGGGGACTCGGAGAAAAAGCCGTGGCAGCTCGCGCAAAATGAAATAGACCAGATTTGGGCGGAGGCGCTTGTGTATTACAGGAACAAAGAACCGCTTATTCTTGACGCGGAAATGGAGCAATATGCGAAGAACCTTCAGCGCGAGGCTTTGGAAACGGACGAGCGTGAGGGTATGGTGCGTGAGTACCTTGAAACCTTGCTGCCGGATAATTGGAATGAAATGTCTTTATACGAGAGAAGGAATTTCCTTAACGGCAGTGAGTTCGGAGAGGTATCGGTTAAGGGTACTGTAAAACGCACGAAGGTCTGCAATATGGAGATATGGTGCGAGTGTTTCGGTAAAGCGAAAGCGGACTTGAAAAGGCTTGACGCAAACGCTATCTCGGCAATTATGGCGAAGATGGAAGGCTGGCAGAAGATGAGTAAAAAGAGCCGTTTCGGTATTTACGGCGCGGCAGCGGGATATGAAAGGATAGAGGTATAGGCGAACAATGCCTGTTTTGTGTTCCGATGTGTACGAAAGTTCCGAAACGGAAGTGCTGTCGGAACACTCTTAAATGGCATAAAACCTACTTGAAATAGCGGTAATGTTCCGTTGTTACTATAAAAGTCATATAGACTATATTTTATATTTAATAAAATATATATTCGTATATATACGCGCGAGGGATTTTGGTAACGGTAGGAACAAAGCACGGAAATATGGAGGGAAAATGCGTGAAAGTGAAATAGAGAAAAGGCTCAAAAATGCAGTAAAGATGAGGGGCGGACTGGCTTTGAAGTTTGTATCTCCGAATTTTAACGGTGTTCCGGACAGGCTGTTATTGTTGCCGGAGGGAAAGGCAGCATTTGCGGAACTGAAAGCAACAGGACGGAAAATGCGGAGTCTGCAAATAAAGCGAAAAAGGCAATTAGAAGCATTAGGTTTTTTTGTGTATTGCATTGACGGCATAGAGCAAATCGGAGGTGTGCTTGATGAAATTGAACAGAGATGATTTGCATGAGTTTCAGAACTACGGTGTTGACTTTATAATAAATAAACCGATTTCGGCGCTGATGCTCGAATGCGGTCTTGGGAAAACAATAACCACGCTCACCGCTGTCAGTGATTTGATGTACGATTACTTTGAAATTTCAAAGGCGCTTATAATCGCGCCTCTGAGAGTAGCTCTCACAGTATGGAAACAGGAATGCGATAAATGGGAACAGCTAAAATACCTCAGATGCTCAATCGCTATTGGCAGTGTATCTGAAAGGGAAAAGGCGCTTCAAACAGATGCGGACATATATATCATAAACCGCGAGAATGTAGAATGGCTTGTAAAGAATTATCCGTTTGATTTTGATATGGTGGTCATTGATGAGCTTTCGAGTTTTAAGTCGCATCAGAGTAAACGGTTTCGTGCTTTGCGGAAGGTACGACCGAAGGTTGACAGGATTGTCGGTCTGACGGGAACGCCCGCGCCTAACGGTCTGATGGATTTATGGGCTGAGATAAATCTGCTTGACATGGGAGAACGACTCGGAAGATATATAACGCGGTATCGTGATGAGTATTTCAAGCCGGATAAGTGTAACGGTGCGATTGTGTATTCATACAAGCCTTTGCCTGATGCAGAGGAGAGGATATACGGGAAAATATGCGACATCTGTGTTTCGATGAAAGCAGCGGATTATCTTGAAATGTCGGAGAGGGTTGATAATATCGTCGTAGTCGATATGAGCGATAAGGAAAGGGCAATGTATAAACGGCTTGAAAAGGAGATGTTATTGCCGTTTGCCGATGGTGATATTGACGCGGTAAATGCGGCGAGTCTTAGCAACAAGCTCCTTCAGCTTGCCAACGGTGCGGTCTATGATGAGAACGGAAAGGTCAAGAAGATACATAGCCGTAAGCTTGACGCTTTAGAGGGCTTAATCGAAGCGGCAAACGGAAAGTCTGTGCTTGTGTATTACAGATACAAGCACGACAGGGATAGGATTTCAGAGCGGTTCGATGTCCGTGAGATAAAGGACGATAAGGATATATCGGAATGGAATGCAGGAAAGATACAGCTTGCCATAGCGCATCCGGCAAGCTGCGGTCACGGTCTTAATCTGCAAAGCGGAGGTAGCACGATTATATGGTTTGGACTGACTTGGAGTTTGGAACTGTACCAACAGGCAAACGCACGGCTTTACAGGCAAGGACAGAAAAATACAGTGGTGGTTCATCACATCATTACCAAAGGCACGGTTGATGAAAAGGTGATGACAGCCTTAAAGAATAAAGATATAGGACAGGCTTCTTTGATGGAGGCTATAAAAGCGAGGATAGAGGAGGTAAGGGATTGATGACGGCAAAGGAATACTTAAATCAGCTTATCGCAATGGATAACGCGATTAACAGGAAACAGCAGCGTCTTGCGACACTTCGTGATGTGGCGATGAACACAACTCCGAACTATGCTGACGAGGCTGTTCAGCGTACACGGGAGAAAAATCCGCTTGAAAATATAATGACAAAGATAATCGATATTGACCGTGATATTGACAGAGATATTGATGAACTTGTCGATTTTAAAGCAGAAGTATGGGAAAAGCTTGATAAAATCGCAGATGAAAGATATAAACGGATTTTGTGGCTTAGATATGCCGACCGTAAAACGTGGAGATATATTGCGTTGGAACTTAATTTTACAATACGGTATATTCATAAAATGCACTTGAAAGCTTTGGCTGAACTTGATAAAATCATATAAAAAGAAAATTGGACACTATAGTTCACGCATGTTCACTTCAGTTCACTCTTGAACATCGTAAAAAAGTGTGTTATGCTATAATCGCGAGAGAAGAATAAACAGAGAGATGATATGTAACAGTCGGCTTTGTGTATTGTTCCAATAATTGAGGTTGTATTATTCCGATAATACGGTATTGCAGGGAAGATTAGAAATAAATATTTAAGACTTGAAAGTGAAAAGTTATATAAAGAAGGATGTTTCCTATACGGAGCGTCCTTTTTTCGTTGGAGGAAAGAATATGCCATACAGACCAAAGAAACCATGCAGACATCCGAGCTGTGCAAATTTAACTGACGGAAGATATTGTGAGGAACATATATCATGTCACCCTGAAGTTACTCGCTCAGCCACAAAGCGTGGATACGGAAGTAAATGGAGAACATCAAGCAAGGCATATCTTAGAGAACATCCTCTGTGCGAGATTTGTAAGAGGAACGGGAAATACGTTCAAGCTACGGTGGTTGACCATATCAAACCGCACAGAGGTGATAATAAATTGTTTTGGGATAAAAGCAACTGGCAGAGCCTTTGTAAGAGCTGTCATGATAAAAAAACGGGACGGTTTGACAGTAAACCTACATACAGTTACTGAAACCGTCCCGATATTTATTTGTCGAACAAATCGCTGTGCGTTCCGGTTCTTTGCAGTGTAAGAACAAGAATGCTTTTTTCAATGCGATACATCAACAGCCAATCCGGTTGAATATGACATTCACGGTAATCCTTGAGATTGCCCGTTAACTGATGGTCATTGTATTCTTCCGGCAATGTCTGTCCTGCGGCAAGCATACGAATTACATCGTCAAGAAGCTCAATGTTTAGGTTGCGCTTGATTGCGAGTTTGTAGTCTTTTTTAAATCTGGAAGTCCAGATGACTTTTAGATTCATGACTTCAACTCCTTTAGAGCGTCTTCAACATCATATGCCTTTAAATTGGGATCGCGCAGCATACGCTCGGTTTCAAGCATTGCCGCCACTGTTTCTGAGTTGGGTGTGTTTATAGTTATGTCGAACGGAATACGTCCTTCGCGTACTGACTGACGCAGAAAAATGTTAAACGCTGTGGTCATATTCATACCAAGCTGAGAAAACAGTGTATCGGCTTGAGCTTTCAAGTCGCTGTCAATGCGAAAACTTACATTTGATATGTTAGCCATGTAAAATCACTCCTTCCGTTGATTGTAGTATTATTATAACATATTAGACTGCTAATATCAAGCTAATAAAACGCAATCAGCAGTTTAATATATAAATATTATATGCAATTATAATAAAAATCTCATAGTCAGCGAAGCAAATAAAAAAATATATAATAGGTTAAAGGTTTACAATCCTAAATGAACAAATAATCGGGTGTTTTATGGGTACACTCTCCCCAAGGGACTATATAATCTCAAAAAAATGGGTGAGCGTAGACCACCGCCCCCTCAAACGCAAATTTTCGCAAAATTAAAAGAGGGGGCTTATATTAACCCGCTTGATAATTATCGCAAAATGTGGTGGACACTTAAATTTCTGCATATTCCAAATCGTCTTGAAGTATGCGTTTATTCATTGGAAAAAGGTGAAAAAAGTGACAGAATTACAAAAAAATAAAATTCGTAAAATGAGACTTGATGGCTTGGGATATAAACACATAGCAAGTAAACTTGTCTTACCGCTTAGTACAGTAAAATCGTATTGCCGACGAAACGGTTTAATAGGTATTGGTTCCGTTGTGGCTTTAAATAATGAAATATCCGTACAGCTTGGACTTATATGCAAAAACTGCGGAAGACGACTGAAACACACAGAAGGAAAACGACGCAAAGTTTACTGCTCTGACAGATGCAGAAAGGAATATTGGAATTTGAACAATGAGGTGAAAGAAAATGATTGAACAGATAGAACCCAAAGCCATGGCGGATACAGTAGCGGTTTACTGCGCTCATGATAAGATTGTGGATACGGACGAACTTGTCGGCAATCAGAGAAATCCGAATAAGCATCCGAAGGAGCAGATAAATGCACTTGCAAAGATAATAAAGCGTCAGGGCTGGAGACATCCGATTGTGGTGTCGAATCGTTCGGGTTTTGTAGTGAAGGGTCACGGCAGACTTCTTGTGGCAAAGGAACTCGGCGCGAAACAGGTTCCTGTTGATTATCAGGATTATGAGAGTGAAGCCTCTGAGTATGCTGACCTTATGGCAGATAATAAAATACAGGAGTTTTCTGAACTTGATATGAAGATGTCTGCGGATATTTTGCAGGATATAAAGGACAGCGGGGACATCGAGCTTGAAATGTCGGCATTCACCGAGGAGGCTCTTAATGAGCTGCTTGCTAAAAATCAAGGGGATGAAATTCAGGAGGATGATGCGGATTTAACTCCTCCGGATAATCCAATATCACAGCAGGGTGATATATGGCTCTTAGGAAAACACAGGCTCATATGCGGTGACAGCACAAAAGCTGAAACCTATGAAAAGCTGATGGATGGTAAGAAAGCAAATCTGATAGTTACAGACCCGCCGTATAACGTCGCATATGAGGGAACTGCCGGAAAGATACAAAATGACAGCATGGAAGATAAGAAATTCTATGAGTTTCTGCTTGCGGCACTTAAGGGAATGTATGATGCGTGTGCTGATGGGGCAAGTATTTATGTATTCCATGCGGATAAGGAAAGCATAAATTTCAGAACTGCTTTTCGTGATGCAGGGTTTTTCTGTCATCAGACATGTATATGGGTTAAGAACACTCCTGTTCTTGGACGCTGCGATTATCAGTATTGCCATGAACCAATTTTGGTGGGGTGGAAACCGACAGCCGGGCATAAATGGTATTCGGATAGAAAGCAGCGCACGGTATGGAATTTTGACAGACCAAAAAAATCGGAGTTGCATCCGACAACGAAGCCTGTGGCTTTGGTGGCATATCCAATACAGAATTCAAGCGTGGTAAACTCGCTTGTTCTTGAGCCGTTCGGTGGTAGCTGAAGCACGCTTATTGCCTGTGAACAGACAGATAGAATTTGTTATGCGGCGGAGCTTGATGAAAAATTTGTTGATGTGATTGTAAGACGTTATGTGGATTTCAAAGAAAATTCAGATGACGTTTTTTTATTGCGTAACGGAAAGAAAATCCCATACGGTGAGGTGAATCGAGATGAATAATAGTTTGACGCTTGGCTCACTCTTTGATGGCAGCGGCGGATTTCCGCTTGCCGGAATGATGGCGGGAATTAATCCTGTGTGGTCATCGGAAATATTATAAACGGTATCGCTAATTTTGCGGAACACTGATTACAGTTATAGGCTTTCCTGTTTTGTCAGCGTAATCAATAGTGTGCTTTGTACCGCGTGAAATACCGTCCCAGAATATGAGAACCGCATCGCAAAGCTCTACCATCTGCTCATTTCGCTTAAGCGGTGTGGCTCTGCGGTAAATGTTATACTGCGGTCGCAGAATCAGCTTTGAAATCCGGTGTTTATCGGCATAGCTTTCCGCAAGCGTGTTAACACCGCCTGCACCGCCACTTATAATCAAATCGGTATCAGGCGGAATGTACGGTGAAATATCAAAATTTGTAATGCTTCTTGAACCGGCTATGAGCAGCTTCATGTGACCACTTCCTTTACTTTTATTATAGCATCGCATATATTAGGTGTCAAGTAGACACCATACAAAAAGAAACCAGAGTGGTATCATATATTGTAGTTAAAATAGCAGAAGGAGCTGAGAAAATGCCTGTAGTAAGAACTCAATTCACACTTAGACTTGACCCTGTTAATCATGTAAAGATTAAGAAGATTGCAGCCGGGGAATCACGAACAATGACAAACATGATTGAATACCTCATCAAAAAGGAAATTGCCCGTTACGAGAAGGAAAACGGTGAAATTCCTGTAACCGATGAGGAGTTATATCTCGAATAGTCTAAAGAGCCGCCTTTATGATAAGGGCGGCTTTTATTGTGCTGTAAAATATACAAAGTATGATGAAGATTATTGTGTAACGTACATACTTGATAAATTCTTAAATTGACGGTAATATGTGCTTACAATAAAGACAGAGGAGGATACCGTAAATGGAAATCAAGTATAACGCGTCAGGCAGCGATAAGAAGACTCTTGTCAAGGCGGTAAGCGATATTATAGGCGAGCCGTCAAAATATCTTGGCGCGCCGACATTCGCATATGCGGTCGGCGACCGTTACATAATCACGAGAGACGGAAATCTTGAGGTTGTTGACTGTGAGGAACATGAAGATGTTGAAAATCTTATGGAAGAGCTTTATAAACGCGGATTCACAGCGGAGAATATGCCTGAGGATGATGAAGAGGAAGCCATTGGATTTTCAATAGGAATGCCGATAGCGGAACTTTCCGATAAGCCATGCGATGAAAAAATAATTGAAAACCTCAATGCGATTATAGCGAGTAAAAAGGCACTGTTTCAAAAGGCTTTGGATACGGAAAAAGAATTGTCGATTGAATGGGAACAAGATATACTGTGGTTTGACTGGTTCGACCATAGAATTGATATCGATGACCTCGAAATTTATACTCCGTTTATAAAAGCGCTGTATAAAATGGCTGAAAATGCCGTAAGGGTTACGGCAAAGGAAAAGCCTGTGGAAAACGAGAAATTCGCCATGCGGACATTTTTGAACCGTATCGGTTTATCTGGCAAGGAATATAAACCACTCCGCAAGGCGCTTATAAAAAATCTGAGTGGGAATAGCGCGTTCCGGTACGGCAGACCGGAAAACAACTGATTGCAATATGTACATAAATTGTGTATATCTTGCGATAAAAACCACAATATATTGTGTACTAATGGTATTGATATAATCTCCGAATGACGGTAATATACACTCAACAAAACAAAAGGAGATTATAAACCATGAACGAGAAAACACGAATTCAGATTGAGGAAATGAAAAAGCAGACTATCGGTGTTGAGGTCGAGATGAACAGCATCACCAGAGAAAAAGCAGCAAGGATTGCAGCTGCATATTTCGGAACAGGCAGATACGAAGACACAGCGCGCAGAAACGGTTACAGCACTTGGTCGGCTTGGGATGCGGACGGCAGAGAGTGGAAATTTCAGAGAGACGTGAGCATTTCGGGAACGGACAGCGAAAAATGCGAATTGGTAACGCCGATACTTTACTACAGAGACATTGAAACCTTGCAGGAACTTGTCAGACAGCTCAGACATGCAGGGGCAAAAAGCGATTACACCCGCGGCTGCGGAATTCACATACATGTCGGAGCAAACGGACACACTCCGCAAAGCCTGAGAAACCTTGCAAACATCATGGCGAGCCATGAAAACCTCTTAATAGACGCAATTAACATCGCAGAGAGCAGAACACGCAGCTATTGCCAGACGGTGGACAAGGATTTTCTGAAAAATCTAAACGAAAAGAAACCAAAGACAATGTCCGAGCTTGCGGATATTTGGTACGGCACACAGAGTGATTGCAGAAACCGCAGTCAACACTACCACAGTAGCCGATACCATCAGCTCAATTACCACTCAGTATTCACTAAGGGAACAATTGAGTTCAGACTTTTCCAATTTGACGCTCCGGCGAACGGCAAGCGGAACGGTCTGCATGCCGGACAGCTAAAAAGCTACATACAGCTTTGCTTGGCGCTGAGTCAGATAGCAAAAACGGTAAAGAGCGCAAGCCAGAAACCTCAGCAGAATGAAAATCCGAAATACGCAATGAGGACATGGCTTTTAAGACTTGGCTTTATCGGCGATGAGTTTGCGACAGCGAGAGCGGTTCTTACCAAAAGACTTGCCGGAGACGCATCATTCCGAAACGGGAGAACGGCATAATCAAAGGAAATAGCCTTCTGCCACCTTGAATATACGACCGCATAGGCGGTCTTAAGGTGGTAGAAGGGTGTTTCCGCAAAGGGACGTTCCCCTTCGGAAAGGAATGATTTAAAATGAAACGCTATTACTTAGCCTACGGCAGCAACTTGAATATCAATCAAATGCGGTTTCGCTGTCCAACGGCACGGCTTATCGGAACGGCGGTTATCAAGGATTACGGGCTTCTGTTCAGAGGGAGCAAGACAGGCTCATACCTTACGATAGAACCGAAACAGGGAGCAAGTGTTCCCGTTGCAGTCTGGACGATTGAAAAAGAGGACGAGGATGCGCTCGACCGATATGAGGGTTATCCGGCATTTTATTACAAAAAGGAAATGACGGTCACCGTAACCGGAATTCGTTCAGGCAAGAAGCGTGTACGCACAGCCTTTGCATATATTATGCACGAGGACAGACCGCCGGGCGTTCCGACTATGCAGTATATAAGCACTTGTATGTATGGATACAGGAACTTCGGATTTGACACCGAAATTTTATTTGATGCGGTCAGACGCAGCAGACGGGAGGCGAGAGTATGAAATGTGAAAATTTGAAAACAGCGGTATGTCCGAAATGCGGTAAGACATATCATGGCACTCCGGCACTTTCAAGAGGCGATAATACAACAATCATTTGTCCCGACTGCGGAACTCGTGAGGCTCTTGAAAGTATCGGTGTAGGAGAGAACGAACAGCAAGCCATACTTGAAACAATCCACCGCTGCCAAGCAAACAGTGAATAATTAAATATCAACTACATCCGTCGGACGGGTAACACCGTCCTTACGGCAGTAGAAGCGGTATAAAAATTCACAGCCGCTCGGAAAGGAAGAAATATTATGAAAACAAAATTCTATGCAGCCTATGGCTCAAACATTAACATTCAGCAGATGTCCGGCAGATGTCTGGAGGCTACAATTTGCAATAATGGGTTTATCAATGGTTACAAGCTGACGTTCAGAAGCGGAGGCTTTGCCAATATCGAAAAATCCGAAAATTGCCGTGTTCCTGTTGTGCTTTGGAAGATTACGGAACGATGCGAACGTAATCTTGACCGATATGAGGGTTACCTGGGTTTTTATAAAAAGACAGAACTTCCGGTCGAGCTGGAAGAGGGAACGCAAACGGCAATGGTGTATGTGATGAACGATGAAGCAAAAGGCAAGTTCCGATTGCCGGCGGAGTATTACTACTACGAAATTTAAGACGTATATGAGGACAACGGTCTGCCTCTTGACTATTTGGAAAAAGCATTTGATGAATGTAAAGCCGAGGTTGTGAAAGGCGGAAATTACAATGGATAAGTTTTATACACAGAAGAACTGTGACCGCTGCGGAAAACCGCTTGACGGCGGGCGTACAATGAGCCGTTTTAATACGGACTGCCTGTGCTTGGAGTGTGCGGACAAGGAACGCTCCGACCCTGAATATGAAAAAGCAGTTCAGACAGAACTTGAGGAAATCAAAAAGGGTAATTACAATTATAAAGGGATAAGAGGATAACAACTGAATACTTATGAAAGGGCAATCCGGCGGATTGCTTTTTTTCTGGTCAAATGCTATAATACATGTATCAACTTTGAGAAATGGTAGGATGTATTATGGGCTTAAAAAATATTGCAAATGGAATATGGCATTTTATAAAAAATGAAACTGTGTTAAGTGTTGCGGTGATTCTTGCCGTTATATCGTCATTTTTTATAACACCGGATATTAAATATCTGAATTATATAGATTTCAGAACGATTGGACTGCTGTTCTGTCTGATGACGGTAATGGCGGGACTGCAAAAGACAGGCGTGTTCAGCTTTATGGCCGAAAATCTGCTGAAAAAAATACATAGCACAAAGAGTTTAATCTTTATACTGGTTATGCTGTGTTTTTTCTTTAGTATGCTTATAACCAATGATGTGGCGCTTATTACATTTGTGCCGTTCACATTTACGGTTTTGGATATGCTCGGCGGTGATATCAAAAACCAAACAATAATCCCTGTTGTCGCAATGCAGACGGTAGCGGCAAATCTGGGAAGTATGCTGACGCCGATTGGCAATCCGCAGAATTTGTACCTACATGGGATTTCAGGCTTGGGTGTAGGCGAGTTTATGCTTTTGATGCTGCCGTATACAGTAATTTCATTTGTGCTTTTGTCTGCATGGGCATTGCTAAGAAAAGGAAAAGGCGGTGTAAAAATCGACTTTAATGATAAGACAAGAATTAAGAATAAGGGAAAAGTGGTTATTCACAGTGCATTGTTCTGCGTGTGTCTGCTTACGGTTGCACATGCGCTTGATTACAGGATTATGCTGCTCGTTGTAATAGCAACGACAGCCGCAGCTGATTATTGAATTTTTGCAAGGGTTGATTATACGCTTCTGCTGACTTTTATTGCTTTCTTTGTTTTTATAGGCAATATGGGACGGATACCGATATTCAGTAATTATATAAACAGTATTATTAACGGGCGTGAGTGCATAACAGGTATTCTGTCAAGCCAGCTGATAAGTAATGTTCCGGCGGCGCTGCTGCTTTCGGGATTTACTGATAATATCAGACCTCTGATTGTAGGCGTTAATATCGGGGGATTGGGGACACTTATAGCGTCGATGGCAAGCCTTATATCTTTTAAGTATATAGGACGTGAAAATAAATCGGTACGAGGAAGGTATTTGTTGTACTTTACGGCAGTGAATGTCATTTTTCTTGCTGTTTTGCTTACTGCATATTATGTGATATAGAGCTGTAAACTGTACAATATATCTGATGCATTATTGTACAGTTATTGTATTGATAAGATCTCTGAATGACGGTAATATGTACTCACAATAAAGGAACGGAGGAAATATTATGAAAACAACATTTTACATCAACAACAAGAAAACAACTCGCAAAGCAGTCAAGGAGATGGTTGGAGAAGTCAGATTAAAGGAGATGCTCGCACAGGCGAAAGAAACATTTTTTGATGATCCCCTGACGTTAATCAGCTTTTACTTGGGCGGTCGCGAAATGCTTACAATTGAATTTGCTTAAGGGGAGGCGGTCAGGATGACGAACTGGGAAAAATCACAGATTGCCGATAGGCTCAGAGCAAATGTAGGTGAATGGATAAATTCACACGGTGAGGTTATTTTTGAAAACAGCCGTAGCAATGAATATGTGGGAATGACAATTAAAAAAATTAAATGGCAGGACAGAATTTATCGGATTATATGGGTAGACGGAGAAATATGCGGATTAGAAAGAGTATAGGAGAAACCGCCGTTGGGCGGCTTTTTCTTTTGAAATATATAGCTGTAATATGTACAAATCAAAAGTGTATATATTGTGCAGTAATTGTATTGATAAAACCTCTGAGTGACGGTAATATGTACTCACAATAAAGAAAACGGAGGTAACTTACCATGAAAATCACACAAAAGGATGCAATCAGACGTTTACAAAAAGACGGCGAATACAGGTTTCAGGGATTGAGCCGTGAGGAAAGTAAAAAGGCTGCCATGGAACTTGCAAAGGCTGCGATGAAGGAAGACAGAAAATACGGAATCGAAAGCAATTACGGAATTGCAAGAGATGTGTTCGGATACTATTTCGCAAAAGAAATCAACGATTAAGACGGAGGACAAAAAATGAAAAAGGCAGAACTTGATAAGAAACTTTATGAACTGGCAGACAGAATTTTCATTAATGTTCAAGGCAGAGGTGATTTGGAAACACACCGCTGCGGTGACCATGACTTCTTTGAGGCTGCAATTTGGGAACTGAAAACTGCCTTGACAGAGGCTTACGAATTAGGACGCTCAAGCAAATAAGGAGGAAAACGAAAATGGCAATTTATATGGACTACCCACAGATTACAACAATGGAACACTTACAGACGGAAACAAGCTCAAGCTACGGTTCGGTACTTAAATACGAAGAACACGTTTTAGTGACCGACCTTACATTCAAAGGGTTCACTGCAGCGGTTTACGAGTTTATTGAAACTCCTGAAGAAACAGGACTTGGTGATATTGAATGCAGAATTTCACGCATAGCACAGGCTGACGAGTATTTCAAGGACGGCGGAAGTGCAGTGCTGTGGGGATTTGAACAAATAAAGAAATAAGGATTTTGAAAGCCGCCTTTTGAGGCGGTTTTTTCGTGCGAAAATATATATAAGAGCGAGGTGATATGCTTGGCACAGCCGAAACCTACGGCGATAAAACAGCTTGAGGGTAATCCCGGCAAGCGCCGGTTAAACGCGAATGAGCCGAAACCAAAGGCGAAAGCGCCGTCCTGCCCGAAATGGCTGGAGGATGATGCGAAAAAAGAGTGGCGGCGCTTAGCAAAGCAGATGGAACAGCTTGGTATTCTGACAGAGGTGGATATGGCGGCATTTGCCGGATACTGCCAAGCGTACGCACGTTGGAAAGCGGCAGAGGAGTTTATCTCCAAGCACGGCGCTATTGTAAAAACACCGAGCGGATATTGGCAGCAGGTTCCGCAGGTTTCCATTGCACAGCAATATTTAAAGCAGATGGGCAAATTCTGTGAGCAGTTTGGACTTACTCCGGCATCGCGGTCGAGGATTGTAAGCGACAGCGGAACAGACAATTCTGACGATACTATGGAGCAGCTTTTGTCATTGGACGGGGAGAAAAAATAATGTTTGATGAAAACAAATCACAGCGGGCAAAGGCTTTCATAAATGCCTTGAAACACACCAAAGGCAAATGGCGGGGAGTTCCGTTTGATTTATTGCCGTGGCAGGATCAGATTATATCCGATGTGTTCGGTACGGTAAAGCCGAACGGATATCGTCAGTACAATACCGCATATGTTGAAATTCCCAAGAAGATGGGTAAATCTGAACTTGCTGCCGGTGTAGCTCTGTATCTTACCTGCGGTGACGGTGAATGGGGCGCGGAGGTTTACGGCTGCGCAAGTGACCGCCAACAGGCAAGTATTGTCTTTGAC